>JACCDS010236773.1_pt1 | contig 36814 bp, 26 predicted proteins | sample 7446441 | NCBI WGS metagenome assembly JACCDS01 (sample SAMN15323445, study PRJNA562643) | freshwater metagenome | isolation source: river surface water | place: USA:Blue River Watershed | collected 2017-08-17
CCATTTTGGTGTTGGCAGAAGAGCTTCGCGCCAAGCATTTTCCTAACATGAAATTTACCAATGTTCCGGCTTTTTACAATAAACCGGGATATATTGAAGCCTTATCTAATTCTATTAAAAAACACTTGGAAGGTTTTGAATACGATCATTTATTGTTTTCGTACCACGGAATTCCGAAACGCCATATTCGCAAAACCGATATTACTAAATCACATTGTACTATTGATGGTTCGTGTTGTAACACGCCTTCGCCAGCACACGAATTTTGTTACCGTCACCAATGTTATGAAACTACCAAACAAGTAGTGAAATTACTAGGTATTCCAGAGGGAAAATACAGTCAAACGTTCCAATCTCGTTTAGCGGGTGACAAATGGTTAACTCCTTATACTGATGTCGAAGTGAACAAAATGCCTGAAAAAGGAATTAAAAAATTAGCCGTTGTAACTCCCGCATTTGTTGCTGATTGTTTAGAAACTTTAGAAGAAATTGCAATGGAAGCCAACGAACAATTTTTACATCACGGGGGAGAGGAATTTATGGCTATTCCGTGTATGAATGACGAAGACGAATGGTGTGGTGTAGTGGCGCAATGGATTAATGAATTCAAGAATAGTAATTAGTGATTATTTAAAAATGTAATAATGTACGACTATCTAAAATCTTTACACTTAATTTTTGTCATCACTTGGTTTGCGGGATTGTTCTATATCGTGCGCCTTTTTGTGTATCAAATTGAAGCTTCGGAAAAACCTTCTCCTGAAAAAGAAATTTTGCAAAATCAATTCAAAATTATGAGTTACCGTTTGTGGTACATCATCACTTGGCCTTCGGCAATTTTGGCGAGTTTCTTTGCTTTTTGGATGTTATTTTTCACCGAAATGGGCAATGCTTGGTTGCAAATGCCTTGGATGCACGTCAAATTAGGATTTGTATTCTTATTGTATTTGTACCATTTGAAATGCCATCAAATATTCAAACAATTACAAAATAACGAAGTAAAACACACAGGGAATTTCATGCGTATTTGGAACGAAGGCGCCACTATCATTTTATTTTCAGTAGTATTTTTGGTGATTCTAAAAAATGCGGTCAATTGGATTTACGGTGTTATTGGCATTGTTTTGTTTTCAGTTTTAATAATGCTAGGATTCAAATTTTATAAACGAATAAGAGAACAAAAGTAAACAGGCATTAGCCAAAAGGCAAAAGTTACAATTGCCTATTGCCTATTGCCTATTGCCTAAAATATGAATAAAAAATCAAAAATAACAATGCTTTCTCTTCGAACTAGGATTTTCCTTTCGATGATTGTATTGATTATTATGGCTTCGATTATTTTAGCTTCGATTTCGATTATTCAGTTTAAAAATGAAGCGCGAGAATACCATCAAGAACGTTTAGAACGAAAAGAAAACGAAGTCAAAGAACATATTAATTACGTGCTTTCGACTACAACCTATCCGTTGACAACGGCCAATTTACCTTTGATTTTTAAGGATAAAATTCACGAATTGGCACAAATTCACGCCATCGAAATCAACATTTACAGCCTTGACGGAAAATTACTGAAATCCTCCAAAGAATCGTTTTCAGTGGATAAAGTAGCGCCTCCTATTCCTAAATATATCCTGAAATTAGTGCGGTCTTCTATCGAAAAGCGATTTGTTGATATCAAAACCATTGACGGGGTAAAAAACCGTTCTTCGTATAGCCAAATCAAAGACGATAAATTCAAACCACTTGGTATTTTAAATTTACCCTATGTCGAGGACGATGGTTTTTACGAAAAAGAATTGAACGGATTCCTAATTCGTCTGGGGCAGGTATATTCGTTTATGCTGTTGGTCGCTTTTGGCTTAGCCTATTTTCTTTCGACCTATATTACCAAGTCCTTAAAAACAATTTCCGATAAATTGAGTGAGACCAGTTTGAATCAGAAAAACGAAAAAATTGGGGTTGAAGCCACTAGCAAGGAAATCAATTTGTTGATTAAATCGTACAATGCTATGGTTGATGAGTTGGAAATTAGCGCCGTGAAACTGGCACAAAGTGAGCGTGAAGAAGCCTGGCGCGAAATGGCAAAACAAGTGGCACACGAAATTAAAAATCCGCTGACGCCAATGCGTTTGACTGTACAAAGTTTTCAACGAAAATTTGACCCTAAGGAACAAGACATCCAACAAAAAATGAAGGACTACTCAGATACCTTGATTCAACAAATTGACACAATGAGTGCGGTAGCGTCAGCTTTTTCGAACTTTGCTTCGATGCCTGCTCAACAAAACGAAACGTTGAATGTGGTCGAAGTAGTCGAATTGGCGTTGGATATTTTCAACGAAGACTATTTGGTTTTCGAAAAAGAAGAAGAAGAAATTATTGCTAAAATTGACCGCACACAACTCATTCGAATCATTACGAATTTGGTCAAAAATGCCATTCAAGCTATTCCTGAACAACAAAAATCGAAGTCCATTGTAGTTACCGTGGCCAAAACTTTCGATACAGTTTTAATTGCTGTGAAAGACAATGGAATTGGCATCAAAGAAGACGATCAACATCGAATATTTGAGCCTAAATTCACCACTAAAAATAGCGGAATGGGATTGGGTTTAAGTATCATTAAAAATATTATCGAAAATTACAAAGGAAGCATTACATTTGAAACTCAATTCGGTCAAGGCACTACTTTTACGGTACGGTTACCTATTCTAAATTCTTAAAAAATGGATTCTATGAACTACGAAAATCTTTTGATTGCTATAGAAAATAAAATCGCAGTGGTTACTTTAAACCGTCCTGCCAAGTTGAATGCTTTGAACAAGGACACGCTTGCCGAATTACACTCGGCGTTTACTGATTTAGAAAACCACGAAGCCGTTCAAGTGATCATCTTGACTGGAAGTGGCGAAAAAGCCTTTGTGGCTGGTGCTGATATTGCTGAATTTGCTGATTTCTCAGCTGCCGAAGGAACGCAACTCGCTGCCGACGGACACCAAAAAGTATTCGACCATATAGAAAATCTTAAAAAACCTGTTATTGCTGCGGTTAACGGATTTGCCTTAGGAGGCGGATTGGAATTAGCCATGGCGTGTCATTTTAGAGTGGCGTCAGACAATGCAAAAATGGGTTTGCCTGAAGTGACTTTAGGGTTAATTCCCGGTTATGGGGGTACACAACGTTTACCTCAACTTGTTGGTAAAGGACGTGCTATGGAAATGATTCTGACTGCAACCATGATTACTGCTGCTGAAGCCAAAGAATATGGTTTGGTCAATCACGTGGTACCTCAAGCCGAACTCATTGGATTTTGTCAAGGCTTGGCGCAAAAAATAATTAAAAATGCTCCTATTGCTCTTAGTGAAGCTATTCAGGCAATCAACGCTAGTGTTGACAAAACGAAAAACGGCTACGAACAAGAGATACATACTTTTGGCAGGTTATTTGGCACTGCCGATTTCAAAGAAGGAACAACTGCCTTTTTAGAAAAAAGAAAAGCTAATTTTAGCGGAAAATAATTCGAAAATCTAAATCAAACAAATGTCTTTTCAAACCGAATTTGCCCAGTTTTGGGAAAGTGTAAAAGAAAGTATGACCAACTATACTTTTGCTAAATTAACTTTGGCAAAAACCATTGGCGATACCGAATTAAAAAACATTTATATGCGTCCCGTTTTAGTGAATGACCAAGTGCGTATTTCACTTATTGCACGTTATAAAACTGAGGAAGTAGAAAGTTTTCATACTCTAGACGAAGCGTTCTTTGTACTGTCATCTTATATGAACAATCCCTTTTTAACCGCTTTATTATTTACAACAGAAAATGACTTGACTTTCAAGTTGAATAAGAAAAGAGTCGGTAGTATTGTGGATCAAGCCCCTACTTTCAAAAGTGCTTCGGATGTGGTTTTAGAAATGCAGGAGAAAAAGATTATTATAAATTAATAATAAAGATGTCATCCCTACGGAACTTCTATATTATTCAGTTGTTATTACCAATATTGTACTCCTAAAGGAGTAAAATAATATCCGATAGTTTTCCGTAAAAATTGAATGGGTTTTATTTTCTGCCCTCCCATTCGGCATAAAATTGTTCCAAAAAGTCTTCCATATAACGGTGGCGTTCTTGGGCAATTTGCTTCCCCGTTTGAGTATTCATTTTGTCTTTCAACAATAATAGTTTTTCGTAAAAATGATTGATGGTGGGTGCTTCATTGTTCTTGTATTCTTCCTTAGTCATGGTTAAGTTCGGAGCAATTTCAGGATGGTAAAGCGCTCTGTTTTTAAATCCTCCATAATTAAATGTTCGAGCAATGCCAATGGCGCCAATAGCGTCTAAACGATCGGCATCTTGAACAATATCCAATTCAATAGACGAAAATTTTCTTTCAACACGACCTCCCTTAAACGAAATATTTTCAATAATTGCGATTACGTGGTCAATAGTTTCGGGAGTAACATTTTCAGCTTCCAAAAAAATGCGTGCGGTTTTAGGACCAATGGTTTCGTCTCCGTCATGAAATTTACTATCAGCAATATCATGAAGCAAGGCAGCTAACTGAACAATCGCTACGTTACACGTTTCCGTTGCGGCAATTAGCAAGGCATTTTTATACACCCGTTCAATGTGAAACCAATCGTGGCCACCTTCGGCTTGTGCTAAAGTTGTTTTTACAAAGACAATCGTTTTATCAATCAAGGTTGTAGATTCCATTCTAAGATTTGTTTTATAAAAAAAGCTGAATTAAATAATTCAGCTTTTTATTTTATTTAAAAATACTACTATTTTACAAAGTAGCAGGCTCAACCCATTTAAAAATATACGACTCTTGAGGAATCACTAATCTTTCTGAAATTTTAGCCATTCTAGCAGGTAATTTCATTAAGTAATCGCGTGCTTTCTCAGCTTCATCCGTCAATCCAGCAATTTTATCAATTTGCCATTTGTCGATTAATTTTTGCATGATTTCAACATAATCATTGGCAGTATACACTCCAATACGTTGTGCTGAATCAGAGAAATTTTCAAACGCCGAACTGATTTGTTGACCTGATTCTCTCAAGAAATGGGCAGGCATAACGATTTTTTGTTTCATCATGTATTGAAACGCTAACATCATTTCGCTTGGATCTACTTGGAAAATTCGATTGACAAATTCGCTATACGCATGATGATGACGCATCTCATCTCCTGCAATCATTTTACACATTTTAGACAATTTATTGTCTCCGTATTTTTTAGCAATTTGAGAAACTCTATTGTGTGAGACATAAGTCGCTAATTCTTGAAAACTAGTGTACACAAAGTTTTTATAAGGGTCCCTTCCTGTGCCTATATCGAATCCGTCATTAATCAAATGTTGCGTTGTAATTTCTACTTCACGCATGTTGATTCGACCAGACAAATACAAGTATTTATTCAATACATCACCGTGGCGGTTTTCTTCTCCTGTCCATTGACGAATCCAGCTTGACCAACCGTTTCTTTCTAAATTATTTACTCCTTCTACTTCCATTAACCAAGACTCATACGTTGGTAACGCCTCCTCAGTAATGGTATCTCCTACCATGGCTACCCAGAAATCATACGGTAAATCTTTAGCAATTTCTCTTAGTTCTTTTACTTCTTCAAAAAAGTTGTCACTTTGCGAATCAGGTAAAAAATCCGTTGGTTGCCAAATGTTTTCTACTGGAATTAAGTACTGTTCTACGAAGCTATCCACGTTTTTTTCCAAAAACTGCATCACTTCTAAACGAATGTTTTTAATTGACATTTTATCTATTATTAAATTTGTATTCCTTGTACTACTGCACTTTCCGTTTGTTCAATCAATTCCTCAAACGAATACTCACTTACCTTTAACGGTTTGTGAATTGTAAATTTGAGCGAATTGCCTAAACCCATTGGGAAAGCACCAAATCGAACCATTTTCCATGAATTGTTAATGGTAATTGGGACTACATAAGCAGAAGGGGCGTACTTACATAATATTTTCAATCCGCTTTGTGCGAAAGGTTTTGGTTTGCCGGTTTTACTACGCGTTCCTTCCGGAAAAATAACTGCAGAACGGGTATTTTTTTCGATATATTCAGACAATCCTTTGATTACCGGAATCGCTTGTTTTGGGTCTTTTCTGTCAATTAATACAGAACCTCCGTGGTTCAAATTATAGGACACACTTGGAATCCCTTTTCCTAATTCTTTTTTACTCACAAACTTGCAGTGAAACTCACGCAAGTACCATATAATTGCCACAATATCATACAAACTTTGATGATTGGCAACAAAAATTACCGGTACATTTTTAGGAATATTTTCTGTGTTTTCAAACTGATAGCTTGTTCCCAAAAGATTGGTACAACGTACTAAAAACAGGTTCAAATAATCGACGCTTTTCTTATGGGCTTGGTAACCAAAAACGTTGAAACATACCCATTGAATTGGATGAAAAACAACCAAACAAAGTCCAAAACACAAATAGTAAATGATGGAGATGGGGTACGAAATTAGTTTCTGCATGCGTTAATAATGAACTACAAAAATACGAAATTAATTTTTAGGGCTATTTAAATACTAAAGAATAACACCTATTTAGGGTTTAATTGTACCTTTGACAACTAAAATTAGCGGTATTTTTCTCTGAAATGAACTTCAATTATCCAAAAAACGAAAAACTAAAAAGCAAAATCACCATCGGATTATTATTTTCCGAAGGGAAATCAGTGTCGAAATACCCTTTGCGTTTAGTGTATCATTCGGGTGCTTTGGGAAATGACCAACAATTAAAAGTGGGGGTTTCAGTTTCAAAAAAATATTTCAAAAAAGCAGTAGATCGCAATTATTTCAAACGTGTTTTGCGCGAGACGTATCGTTTGAATCAACATTTGCTAAAAGACCACTTACAACAGCCGTATGCGATAATGCTTTTTTACCAAAGCAAAGACCGACTATCGTTTGAAGAAATCAATACTAAAACCATTCAGTTGTTTGAAAAATTTTTGGCACAAATCAACCCTTCTTTAAAAGAAGAGGAAAAATAAACGGTTTAAAGACCGTTCTGAATTGCCAATTTATTCTTATTTTAGACCTTTCAATCTAAGCTTCCATCACTATGATTACCTCATTTAAGAAAAGATATATTATTCCTGTTGTGGCTTGTGCTTTACTATATGTTGGCGCTAGTTTCAAGGAAGATTTTTTTGAGGTAGCCAAGCAAATTGAAATCTTCACCACACTGTTCAAGGAATTGAATAAAAATTATGTGGACGAGACCAATCCTGGCGAATTAATGGACAAAGCCATCAAAGGAATGTTGGCCAGTCTTGACCCGTATACTGTTTTCTTCAACGAGCAAGATGTTGTAAAATTTAAAATAAACAATACCGGTGAATACACTGGAATTGGGGTTTTAATTACCCGAAAAGAAGATCGATTAATCATCAAAGAACCCTACAAAAATTTCCCTGCCGACAAAGCGGGATTAAAAGCGGGAGATGAGATTATCCAAATTGGCGATGTCCTTTTAGCAGACTTCAAAGACGATGCTTCACAATTATTAAAAGGGGCGAAAAACACCAAAATTGACATCAAATACATTCGTCAAGGGAAAACCAATACTACCCAAATTGTATTGGACGAAGTCGAAATCAAATCGGTGCCATTTTTTGGAAAAATAGACGACAAAACAGGTTATATCGTATTGGCTCACTTTAACAAAAAAGCAGGGTTGGAAACCAAAAATGCTTTGGAACAACTCAAAAAAGAAGGGGCTGAACGCATCGTTTTAGACTTGCGCGATAATCCCGGTGGATTGTTGAATGAGGCAGTAACGATTTGCAATTTATTTGTGCCAAAAAACGAAATTATTGTGACCACAAAATCGAAAATCGAGAAACACAATGCGATTTATAAAACGACCAAAGAACCCGTGGATAATGAAATTCCGCTAGCGATTATTGTCAATGGAAGAAGTGCATCAGCTTCCGAAATTGTTTCGGGTGCGTTACAGGATTTAGACCGTGCGGTGATTATTGGGAGTCGAAGTTTTGGGAAAGGTTTGGTGCAAAGACCCGTTGATTTGACCTATGGAACACAACTAAAAGTGACTATTTCTCGATACTACACTCCTTCAGGTCGTTGTATTCAAGCCTTGGATTATGCCCATAAAGACAAAAACGGAATTGCCACAAAACGGGACGAGAAAAATTATACTGCGTTCAAAACCAAAAAAGGAAGAACTGTGTATGATGGCGGGGGAATTCAGCCTGACATTGCGCTTGAAGAAACGCGTTTGAGTCCTATTGCTGAAGCATTAGAAAAAAATGAAGCTATCTTCAACTTTGCTACTCAGTATTATTTTAAAAATCCAAATATAGGCAACACCATTCCAACTATTTCAGAATCCGATTTTCAAGATTTTAAACAATTTTTGAAATCGTCTAAATTTTCCTTTGACACCGAAACTGAACTGGCGTTGAAAAATACTTTGGCAGCTGCCAAAAAAGAAAAAATAGACGAAGCAATCACGATAGAATACCAACAATTATTGACTGCGATTCAAAAAAGTGAAAGTGTTTTGTTAGACAAAAATCAAAAGGAAATCAAGAATTTGATCCAAGAAGAACTCATCAAACGCTACCAATACCAAGAAGGTTTGTACCAATATTACCTCAAAAATAATGTTGAGATCAAACGTGCCGTTCAAGTATTGAACTCCCCTTCTGAATACAAAACGATACTAAAAATGCTATGAGAAGGCTCTTCAAAATAGGATTTTTGCTACTCACCTTGAGTGGTTTTGCTCAAGAAAAAAGTACGCAAAATGTCTATTTTGACTTTGACGTGGACCAACTTAAAGAAAATCAAAAAAATGTGCTTTGTGATTTTTTTCAGAAATTAGATACCCCCCAAATCCAATCCGTTCGTGTTTTTGGTTATTGTGATGACCGCGGTACTGCTACTTACAACTACGATTTGTCGGACAGAAGGGTGAGTACAGTTGAAAAAATTTTACTTAACCTTGGATTAAATCCTAAAAAATTAATCGCTTTAGAAGGCAAGGGAAGAGTTTTAGTCAACAAAGACACGATTCCTGACCTAGACCTAGACCAAACTCGCTCTAAAAATCGGCGTGTGGAAGTCTTGGTAGAGCAAATAGCCCGACCTAAATTTTTTATGGGGATTCCGCGTTTGTTTTCTGAGTTTCATTTACCCCATAAAAAAGGCGATCGCATCTATTTAGAGAATGTTCGGTTTGAAGTGGGAAGTAGTTATTTGGACTTAAAATCGAGAGCCATTTTAGACAAAATCGTAGTGTTTTTAAAGAACAACCCCTATATCGAATTTGAAGTTCAAGGTCATGTTTGTTGCACCCCAAAATACTTCTCAGATGCGATTGATAAAGACACTAAAGAACGAAAATTATCCTACAACAGAGCCAAAGCCGTGTACCGCTATTTAGTGATGCGAAAAATCAATCCGGCTCGAATGACATTTAAAGGCTTTGGCAATCAATTCCCTATTGGCAAAGAACCCGAATTAGACCGCCGTGTCGAATTAGTAATTACAAAATGTTAGTAGCTTTTCTCCATTTGTATATGCGGAATATCATCTTCTAGATACATTTCGCTAGTTTGAACAAATCCATGACTTTCGTAGAATTTTTTTAGATACAATTGCGCTCCAATTGTGATTTCGGTCTCTCCAAAATGAGTCAAAACCCCCGTAATAGCTTGGCGCATTAATTCGTGTCCCCATTTTTTTTCTCTATGTTTCGCATCGACTGTTACCCGACCGATTGAAGCGTGAACAAACGAAATTCCAGGTTTAAAAAGTCGGGCGTGTGCCACAATTTTTCCTTCAAATGTTCCAAAAAGATGTAGTGCTTTTTGGTCTTTATTGTCCATATCAAGATAAACACAATTTTGTTCTACAACAAAGATTTCACTTCTCAAACGAAGAATATCGTACAACTCGTGTACAGAAAGTGATTCAAAAGAGGTAATCTTCCATTCTAATGCCATGAATTTTATTTTTTATGTGGGGTAAATGTATTGTTTTTCAGTATATGAACCGAATGCATAATGGCTTCTAACTCGTGCATCTCGTCTCTTTTCTCTTTAGATGGCGAATAACAAAATCCTTCTACAACCAGTAATCGATTGTTGAGCTTGTCTACAATGGCATAATTGATAAAAGGACCCGACATATAATCGTTTTGAAGTTGCCAAGTGCCTCTGGTTTCATACGCCAATCTGTGGTCTATTTTTGATTTGAAAAAATAAGGCGTATACCCTGTCTCGCTAATCATATAAGTATGGGGTTCAGTTCCTTGAATGTATTTCCCTATGGAATCTCTCATTTTAAGGATAGTAACCGCAATAGCTGATTGGGTTTTAATCGTATTTAGTGGTACCTGATAAACTAATAGACTACTGCTCCCGCTAATTATTTTTTTCTTTAGCCAAACAAAATTGGGTTTTCGAAGCACGTATTCAAAATTCGACGGCACTTGAATTCCAATTTTAAATTGTTTACTAATCCCCTTTGTATTGAGTAATGATTGTTTGTTTATTCGCTGGCTTTCGGCAATTTCACCTTGTTCAATTAATTGGATTATTTCTGGGGTGTGCTGCTCAAGTTGTTCCAAAACTTCTTCAGCGGTTTTACCTGAAATATGAAACACATTTTGAGGTGTGGCGTATTGATTTTTCTGTATCTCAAACTTATTTTCGTCTTCTTTTTTGATAACAATAATCGCCCGACTATCCGTAGCAAAACCTTCTAATAATTTAACTGGATATTGATTGATGGTAAAAAGAGGTTCTTCTTCAGGAAGACCAATTACCGGTGAGGCAAATTTGTTTCGGATGCTATCACCAATTCCCCCATTCCATAATTGATCGTCAATAACTACTGCAATCGTGTTGATCTTTCCCGTTGTTTTACGCGGCATATCAGACTCTTTCTTAAAGCAAGAAAATAGTACAACTGAAAATAATAGGCATAAAAAATGGGTTTTATTCATGATTCTTACATTATGAAATAAAACCCAAATTTAAATTGATTCATTGAATTATCCGTTAATTTTTAATTTCATTCCCGGTTTTAATTCTTCGTCTTTGATGTTGTTCCATTTCTTTAAATCAGATATAGTCACACCTGGATATTTTTTTGAAATGCTATATAAAGAATCTCCTTTTTTTACATAATATTCTGCTTCTTTTTTAGCAGGCGTGGTAAAATCGTCTTTCTTTTTAAAACTAGCTACTGTTGCTTTATTGGTAACAATGGCAATCTCATTTTTGGCAACAATCAGAGTGCTTCCCAAAGCAATTGAATTCGACACTAAATTATTCCATTGTTTCAAATCGTCTAATGACGCTCCAAATTTCTTCGCAATATTCCCTAAATTATCCCCTTTTTGAACAACATATTGAATGTCTTTTCTTTCAGGAGCCACTGCTACTTCTTCTTTATTAGTTGCATTTTTTACCACTTGAAGTGATGCACCTAACTGAACGTTATTATTGGCTAACTTGTTCCACTCTTGGATATCAGCCACTGTAATATTGAACTTTTTGGCAATATTACTTAGATTGTCTCCTTTTTGAACTACATAAAACGATGCCGTTGTAGCTACAACACTGTCTTTTTGGATTCCTTTTTTGTCAACTTCAACTTTGGCTACAGCAGTCGATTTTTGTTCGGCTTCTGTTCCGTTGATTTTTAAATTTTTTCCGTAAACAACTTCGTTTCCTCTGATGTTATTCCATTTTTTAAGATCCTCAACGGCTACGTCATATTTTTTAGCAATGGTACTTAAATTATCCCCACGCTTGACACGATAGTAGCGCACTTTGGCTTGTGCCAATCTTTGGAATGTATTAACCGAATCCTGAGGAACAATTGGTCGAACAATTTGAAATGGTTTTTCTCTTAAATTTGCCTCTCTATCTACATAAGCATAAATCTTCGATTCATTGGAGGTAAAAACCGCCATTTTATCTTGAGGTAATCTTAAATAATGGCTTTGATCTCTATAGGACGGCACCACATTTAATTTATACGATGGATTCAAAATTTGTAACTGAGCCACTGGAATATCAATCAAATCTGAAATCTGTTTGAACGACATCTGTCTTTTAATCATTACCGTATCAGTAGCAAAATGCTTGATTGGCGCGCGCTCTGGTTTAATTCCGTGTTCTTTATGGTATTCATAAATGTACATTGTCGCCAAAAATGCGGGTACATATCCTTGTGTTTCCTGTGGTAAATTTTTACGAATGTTCCAATAGTTTTGTTGTCCTCCAGAACGTCGAATTGCTTTTGCTACGTTTCCTGGCCCTGAGTTATATGACGCTAAAACCAAATCCCAATCGCCAAAAATCGCATACATATTTTTCATGTACTGAGCAGCTGCTTCACTAGCTTTTAGTGGATCACTTCGTTCATCTACATACGAATCAATTTTTAATCCGTATTGTTTTCCTGTTTGGTACATGAACTGCCAAAGCCCCGTTGCACCAACTCTCGAAACGGCTTTCGGATTTAATGCCGACTCAACAACCGCTAAATATTTGATTTCAAGAGGTACGTTTTGTTTGTCAAATGCCTCTTCAAATAATGGAAAATAATACTCTGAAATAGCCATTAATCGTTCGAAAGAACGTTTTCTATTTTTCAAGAATGACTTAATAATATTTTCTAAACCCTGGTTGTATTCAATATGAAAAGGTGACTTTTCATCCATTTCTTGCAACCTTGTTTTTAACAATTCAGTAGGCAATTCATAATCGACTTTTTCGTCAATATTAATTGTTTGAATATCTTCTGTAAGGTTATTGTAAATATCCAAGTTCGTTAATTCCTTTAGCCACAAACTATCTACGCAAGAAGCTAAATCGTCTTTAACAAAGGTTTTTTTGATAGAATCTAAGTAGGTGAGCTTGATTTCTGGTTTTAGGCTCGCGTTTTTTTCAGTAATTTCCTGAGAAAAAAGCGACAAAGACAGTAACAGAAAAAAAGGAAGTATAAGGTGTTTTATATTCATAGTCTAAGTAATCAAGGGGCTAAATTCCAAACGATTATAAAATCATTTTTACAAACTTACTAGGTTCTAACTAAAAAATTACATAAATATTGTTAAAAAATCATTTTTATGGGCTTTTTTAGGCTTTTTCGATTGATTTGACACGAAAATCCTTCTTAAAAACAACATAAGTCTATACAAGTCTATTTTAGAAAATAGTTAAAATAAAGAAAACCTTAGCTCAAAATTATATCGCTAAGGTTTTCCTTATTTGTATTCTGTTTCAAGTCCATTTGACTTGATTGAATCGTATTGTAAATGGTTATTCTAAAATCGCAGCGATTCCAGGTAATACTCTACCTTCTAACATTTCTAACATCGCCCCTCCTCCAGTTGAAACGTAACTTACTTTGTCTTCAAAACCAAATTGTTTTACAGCAGCCACTGAATCTCCTCCACCTACAAGTGAGAAAGCTCCGTTAGCTGTAGACTCAGCAATAAATTCTCCCAAAGCGATAGTTCCTTTGGCAAAAGTTGGCATTTCAAAAACTCCCAAAGGTCCATTCCAAAGAATAGTTTTAGACTCTAAAATTACTTTTTTAAATTGCTCTAACGATTTTGGTCCAGCATCCATTCCTTCCCATCCGTCAGGAATTGCTCTTACATCAACCACTTGAGTATTTGCATCGTTGGAGAATTTATCTCCTGCTACCACATCAACTGGGATATGAATTTTAACTCCTTTTTCTTTAGCTAAACGCAAAATTTCTAAGGCCAATTCTTGTTTGTCGTCTTCACAAATAGAATCTCCAATTTTTCCGCCTAACGCTTTTACGAAAGTAAACGTCATTCCACCACCAATAATCATGTGGTCTACTTTGTCTAAAATATTTTCGATAACGGTAATTTTGGAAGATACTTTTGAACCTCCAAGAACTGCTGTTACTGGTTTTACACTATTGTTTAATACTTTATTCAAGCTTTCGATTTCTTTAGCAAGCAAAGTTCCAAAACATTTATCGTTTGGAAAGAATTGCGCAATGATGGTAGTTGAAGCGTGTGCTCTGTGCGCCGTTCCAAAAGCATCGTTTACGTAAATATCACCCAATGAAGCTAATTCTTTAGCGAAAGCAACATCTCCAGCTTCTTCTTCTGCATGAAAACGTAAATTTTCTAATAACAAAACTTCACCTGCTTGCAATTTTTCTGAAGCGGCTTTTGCTTCCGCTCCTATACAATTAGCAGCAAATTGAACTGGAACTCCTAAAATAGCCGAAGCCGTTTTTAAGATATGTTTCAATGAATATTTGTCTTCAGCTCCTTTTGGACGACCTAAATGTGACATTAAAATTACACTTCCGCCATCAGCCAAAATTTTATCAATTGTTGGTTTTGCAGCGTCAATACGTGTAGCATCTGTTACATTAAAATTTTCATCCAAAGGCACGTTAAAATCAACGCGGATGATTGCTTTTTTATTTTTAAAATTAAAATCGTTTACCGTTTTCATTGTATGTGTTTTTTAGTTTTTTCGAAAGAGAAACAAAGATAGAACTTTTAGCGCAGTGACAAATTCAGAAAACAAATAAAAATTCAGATTTTCTTAACGAAATCGTTGTAAATTAATTAATCTGTTATTTTTTGTTCTCTTTTTTTCGAAAAACTGGACTTTAATCGTGAACTGGACTTTGTGTACAAGGACAATCGCTTATGCCTTGAAGAAAATCAAACCCTAAAGTAACTACATGTGTTCCTGAATTATACGCTGCTAATTGATTCAAAGTAATTTGGTAGGAATATCCAAAATAAAAATTGGCTTTTTTAAATCCCGCCATTGGCCCAATATTCAATGGTTTAAAAACTTGGTCGTTAATACCCCGATACGAAATCCCTGCCCAATAGTAATCGTCATAGCTATTGTATCGACGGTATTTCAGGTTAATATCGGTAGTCGAACGTTGGTCTCCAGCAAAATATTGATAATAGACTGAAGGTTCAATTTCGACATTTCTATTGTAACTATTTTTAATTACATAGCCCGAATACAATTGGTAGTTCAACACCAAACTCGGTTCGATACCTAAATAATTATCTTTCGTTTTAGGTAAAATATTTGACGCATTGAAACTCATGTAAAACCCTTTATTTCGGTACAAAAGACCTACATCAAAATTGTTGTTAGAAATGGCTCTATTGTTTGTAATACTAGGGTCTAAAATTGGTATTTCATAGGTAGTGTTGAATTTGCTGATGTCTATTTTAAAACTATTGATGTTGTACGAAAGCCCAAATGATAGGTATTGCTTCGAATAATAATCCAAAATGATATGGTGGGCAAACGAGAATTTGGCACCCGTTTGAAAGGTATTCCCATTACTATCATTGTATAACGAAAGTCCAATTCCTGATCGATTGGCTAGTCTAAAATCAGCATACAGTGATTGATTTTGTGGCGCGTCTTTGATGCCTACCCATTGGGTTAATCCATTGGCTCGTATTCTCAAATTATCGCCAATTCCAGCAAAAGTAGGTGATAAAACAAAATTATTGTCGGCTAAATATTGCGTAAAAACGGGTAGGTGCAATTCTTGGCTAGAACCAAAAAAACAACACAATAACAGTATATAGGTAAGTGTATTTTTCATTCCTTTTCTTATTTAATTATCTGTAGAGTGTAAAATGACCTACAAATTCCCGATCGTCTTTCGAATTATTTAGTTTCAACACATACCAATAATCTCCCGAAGGCAATTCAACCCCTTGGTATTTACCATCCCAGGATTCGCCCAAATGATAATTCCCTAATTCTCTTCCATAACGGTCTAAAACTGAGAAAGTCAAATTCTTATAATTAATAGTACAGCCTGGCGCCCAAGTATCGTTGAGTCCATCACCATTAGGAGTGAAATAATTCGGCGTACAAATATCAATGTAATTGAATTTTTGAGTGACCGTTGTTTTACATCCGTTGGCATCTTGAACGGTTACTAAATAATCTTGGGTTTTATAATAAATATAACTCGAATTAGTGTCATTAAATTCGCCATCAAAAGTGTACTTGTAATTGCCTCCGCCTCCATTAGCTACAGCAATTATTTCATTCAGACCGCCTTCTTTTAAACTCAAAATCAAAGGATCTACTTTCTTAATGTTGAAAACGGGACTGTCTTTAACACAACCATTATTATGTTTCACTCTTATAAAATGATCTCCTGGGGTTAGATTAGAAAACACATTCGTCGGCTGGTAAGCGCCCCCATCCAAAGCAAATTGTACTAGAGAAAAATCAGAAATGCTAGAATCTAGATTTACTGTAACCAAATTATGTTGCGAATTATTCACACAGTCGTAATTTACAATGGTAGATGGATTCAATTTCACCGATTCGTCAAGATTTACTATCCAATCCAATGTACAATTGTGTGAATCTTGAACATAAACAGTATGTGAACCTCCTGTCAAACCAGTAAAATCAAATTGCGTTTGAGTTGCACTGCCTGGCAAAAAAGGACCAGAAGGATTATCTAAAGCAACGCTATAAGGCAGTGTTCCTCCGGAAAGAAGAATGGTAAACTGAGCGTTTTTATCATCAAAACAAATTTCTTGCACAATAGACGAAGTAATGGTTGTGGCAATTATTGGGCTGGGTTGTGTAATTACTTGTGTTGTTTTTTCATAGCATCCTAAAGCATCCTGAACTAACACATCATAGGTTCCAGCAGCTAAATTTTCGAAAAGATTTGACTCAGTAAACTGACTCAAATTAGGCGAAATAGACTGTTTAATCACCACCGTGCCACCTGAAGAGTTTATCTTAACCGTTCCGTCATTAGACCCAGCACACAAAGCATTTGTTAACGAATAGGAGGGTTTTAATTTTGCAGTAGGCTCAGTAATTGTAATGGTAGTGGATTCCGCTGGAACACAATCAGCACTGGTTACTTTTACTTTATATTTTCCGGCAGGTAACCCTGAAAAAAATCCTGATGTTTGAGCTGATCGAAGCGCATGATCCAACTCGTCCAAAAGCGTATATGAATAGCTCCCTAAACCGCCTTGCGCTGTTGCCAAAATAGAAGCGGTACTTTCTCCATGACAGTTTACTTTGGCAAAAGTAGTGTCTATTGTAACCGACAATCCTTTTGGAGATTCCACCACAACATCATTAGACAAATAACTCCCACAACCATTATTGTCTTTAACAAAATAGTGATTCACCCCTGTATTTCCATTTAATAAGGCCGCCGAAAATGAATTAAAAACAGTATTGTCTGCACTGAAACTATACGGAGGAGTTCCTCCAGAAATTTGCAAATCTAATTGAGCAGCAACCGTACATGTTGGAGTTGTTTTTAAAGATAATGTTGGGATCACATTTGCTGGCTCTTGAATTTCAATTGTTCCTGATTTTGCAGTACAAGACCAATTGTCATTTACCGATACGGTATACGTTCCCGCTCCTAAATTTTTAAAATCATTAGAAATTTGAGGGCCTAAAGTCAAAGTATTGGGAGTAATTTGATTTAGTGTGTACCAATAATCACTGCCTTGGCCTCCTGCCACATTGAATGTAGTAATAGTTGCCTTGCGGTCTGCAAAACAACTAAGAATTGTAGTATCCGAACTAACTGTCAAAACAATTGGACTAGGAACAGCTAAAGTCAATGATCGGTTAACCACACAACCTTTTGCATCTCTACTATAAAGTATATAATCTCCGTGAGTCATGTTGGTTAATTCAGAAACATCACCCCAGTCTTCTAACAATATTCCCTGTTTTTCCCATTTAAATTCATAAAAATCAGACCAACCCCCGGTTGGTAAAGCAGTAATTTTTCCGTCATTATTCCCCACAACACAGGTAATATCAGAATGGGATTCAGATAAAACGAGTGCTGAAGTCGGTTGGGTAATCGTGAATTTTTTAGTGGCACTACAAAAAGGTGCATTAATCAAGCTAGCTGTAACCGAATAAACCCCTGCTTTTAAATTGGGAATACGTATTGGTCCTGCTGTTGGGGCTGTATCAGAAAGAACAAGATTTCCTAAACTATCTAAGACACGGTAGCTAAATGTTGCTGCTCTACTTGGCGTAGTTTTATCAATTAATGTTATACTAGCACTCCCTGTACTAGCACCATAACAACTTACATCTACTACCGAATCAATACTAATTTCAAAAGTGTTCGGTTCTTCGACTGTATGAACAAGTTGTAATGAACAATTGGTTACTATATTTCGTGCTGTAATCAAATATTCGCCTACGGTTAATCCAGAGAAAATTCCTGTTGTATTAGACGGAATAGTTGTTCCTGTTAAACTCCCAGAAATTGGACTAAGAGAATATTCTATATTCGATGGAGTTCCTCCAATTCCCGAAACGGAGACTACGATATTTTCGGATGTATTACAGCTAATTGGATTCAGTGCGTTCACAATGATTTTATCTAAAATATAAAACGGTTGGATAGTTACAGGAGCTAAGGTACTTCCTGAGCAACCTTTATCATCGTACACTTTTATGTCATAACTACCGCCATTTAGGTCTGTTTCAATATAGATTGGACTAGAACCAAACTGCACTCGGGTTCTATTTTTTATAAATTCATACTGGGTATAGGTTCCCGAACCTCCCGTTACTCCACTAACCGTAATGGATGCGTTGTTTAAATTATTGGTCAAATTACAGCCAAATTCAACAACGCTTAGTGCTGGAATAACAATTGCAGCGGGTTCGGTTACAGAAATAGTAGCTGTTGCCACACAACTTCTTCCTGAAATCACCTCAACCGTATAGTTTCCTGTAATTAAGCCTGAAAAAATATTGGATTCTTGAGGCGTTCCTCCATTAAGGCTGTATTTATAAATAGGATTATTATTTATTACATCTGATGGAGTTGCAATTGTTGCCGTTATGGAGCCGTCGTTTCCTCCATTACAAGTAACCGATTTTTGAGATAAAGCTAAGCCGGTAACTGCTGTTGGAACTTCTAGATTTACGGGAATATATTTTTCGCAAAGCGTGCTAGTGTCTTTTATATAAATCGTATGACCACCTGAACTCAATCCTGAAAAATTTGAACTAGCACTATAACTTTCACCGTCGATTTTATATTCAAAACTACCTCCAAAACCACCCACAGCTAAAGCTTCAATTTCACCATCATTGGTAGTACAAGTCGGTTGTTTAATTACTCTTGCAGACAATCCCAATGGACTATAGATTGTTTGGGTTTGAGTATTAGTACAACCATTAACATCTTTAATAGCAATGGTATAATTTCCTGAGTTTTGATTCAACATATAAGCAGGCAATGTACTTGGATTAAAAACACTGCCATTCACACTCAAATAATAAGGGGCAATTCCTGCGGTTGTTGCCGTGATATTGATTATAAAATTACCTTCGGCAACGCATAAATTGGCTACAGATAAATCGATAGCCGGTTCAGGGTCTTTAGTTACTGTGACTGTTTGAAACTTCTCACAACCGTAAGCGTCTTTTACAAATACCGTATATGTCCCTCCTTGATTTACCGTAAAAGTATTGAGTGTTTGCCAATTCCCGTCCAGAGACGGCGGTGGAGGCGGAATAAATCCTGTGCCTATAGGATTTGAATTAGGTGTACTTACTGCCGAAATTTGATATTGATACGGCGCTGTGCCGTCTTTGGCTTGAACGCTTATAAGTCCATTTTCATGGCAATTTACATTTTTCAAAACGGTAGCGGAAAGGTTTAAATCTATAGCCGACTCAGTGATATTAAACGTGCCTGATGCAATACTGCAGCCTACATTTGGAGCTCCTGTTTCTTCTTTGATTAATATAAAATAATTGCCGAAAGGTAATTTTTCTAAATTAGTAATTGTACCTGTTCCGTTAGCAGGAATAGATGTTGTTCCAGACACTCCAGCAACAGGAGTTACTGATTGAGAATTATACACTTGATAAGAAACAGGAGTAACAATTGAATAATTATTTTTTATAGTAAAAGACACTTTCCCATCGGCACTGCCTTTACAACTTATGTTTTTATACGTTAAAGATGCTATTTCAAGGGTAGAATTAGTTGGAATGGCTGCAACTGATGTTTTATAATGATAGCATTTGGTAGTTTCATCATACACAATGAAGGTATATTTTACTCCAGGGATTAATCCCGTAAAAGTAGTTGATTTATTCGCATCTGCTAATTGCCAAGCTGGATCACCTGCTGAATAGGTTAATCCTGGTTTGTAAATGGCAAAGTAAAAAGGTCCATTAGAGCTAAACGCATTAGCTTTCGAGACCGATACTATAGCTATCCCTCCAGTGGAACAATTGACAGTTTGAGTTGACACATCTATGTTTAAATCCTCGGGTGGAGAAGCTACTTTAACATCCTGTATCAATACAGAACAGCCATTACTGTCGACTACATTGATTTGGTACAAACCAAAATCTACTACATCAAATTTGTAGGAAGTGGTCCCAGAATTATTTAATTCCGAATTATTATATCCATTTACTCCAGTTACAAAATAATTATAGGAAGGGATTCCTCCCTTAACACCGTCAACAATTACAGACCCCTTAGATACTCCTAAATCCCCACAGGTAATGTCTTTAGAATGGTGAGTCACTTTTATTTCATCAGGTTCAATAATTGTTGTATTCATTTTATCAGTACAAAAATTACTATCAGTTACTGTAACTTCATAGCTGCCAGCAGGTAAGCCTGAAAGTTGGTTGCCAAAACTAGTATTCATTGTGGTATTTTTTATTGAATAAGTAAACGGCGCTATTCCTTTTGAAGTATCTAAATTAACTTTTATGGCTGCAGTACTATCTCCGTGACACGAAATGAATTGTGTTTGGGTTATAGAAGAAATAACAGGTGCTGTTTTAGGATTTACGGTTACTGGATTGGTGGTTTTTGAACATCCATTGGCATCAATAATTTCAAAAGTATAAATTCCTGTTTGTAAATCAGTTACTGGATATGTAAATGAATTATCGGTGTCAAAAATTGTGATATCATTTGGTGTGATTTTGTTCCCATTTTTAAACACTCTGTATCGTATTGCTCTAGCTCCTCCGCTAATAGTTATTTTGATAACTGCATCCGGACTTGTGTTACAATCCAAGGCTTTGGTTAAAACGGCAGCTGCTTTTAATTCATTTCCGATTTCAATATTTTGTGTCGTCGCTTTACAATTATTAGCATCCATAACTTCAACCTGATAAGTTCCTGGTCCTACATTCAAAAAAGTATTTGAATTTTGTAAAGCACCGCCATTTAAACTATACGAAAAAGGCGCTATTCCTGAGGTTACATTAATTTTAATAGTGGCTTGATCAATTGCATCATAACATAAATCGGAAGTGGAATCTACAAATGGATCGGGTGTTGGAGGAGGTAAAACTGTTATTGTAACTGGAGTGCCATTGCCACAACCATTAGCATCAAGCCCACGAACAGTGTGTTTTGCGGGAGGTACATTGTCAAAAATTCCGGAATTTTGAACCGATCGTACTTTTGTCGTATTCGACTCGTCCCATAATTCGTATTGATAAAAAGGGGTTCCTCCAGTAGAATTAGCAGTAATAGTTGCGCCTCGAGTACAAGAAGCTAAAGTTGTGACACTAGCCGTAGTTACTAATGGCGTTGGAACTGTAATCGTAATAGGCGAAAATGATTTAACACAAACGCCTGTTGCGTTGGAATTATAACGGATTTTTATAGTGTAGGTGCCTGATCCTAAAGCCGAAACTATAAAAGGTGAAGTCATCGCTGTTTGCCAAGTGGCTCCATTATCCTTTGAATATTGATACCCTGTAGTAGCATTGAAATTTTGAGCAGCAATAGTAATTTCTCCATTACTCAACCCAGCACAACTACTGTTTTTTGTGGCAATTATGCTTGCATCAAAAGCCTTTCCTGTTGGAACAGTAAAATTAATTATTTTAGTTGCGGCACATAATTTAGGGATTTGATAGGCCGAAATATCATCAATAGCCAAGTCGTTGCCTCCACCATTAGGATTGTTATTTCTAACAATAAATCGTAATGAAGTATTATTCCCAGGGTCAAGTTCTTTTTTATATTGATTCCATAATTCATTCCTAGGAACATCACCCGTATTTAATGTTGAAATTTCAATGCCAGAACTATTAACTAAAGCAATTGTTAAATTTGGAGGGGTTGCATTATATGTTTTACGTAATAAATTCGCTGCATAAAATTCCACAATAATTGGCTGATTAGGAATAATATCAGCTATTTTTTTTTCGTATAAGATGGCTTTGGGGTCTAGTACTGCGTTCACATTAACTGCTAAATACCTTCCGAAAGGAGTAATGGGAGAAGTATGATCAATTGGACTATACCAAGCTCCATAGGGCAACACGATTTTAGAAGTTACAGAGTAATCACCATCTTGAATTAGTATACTGCCTTTACATTGAGTTGCTACCACCTGCCTCTCAAAACAATAGGCAGCACTCATCCCTGGAGAAGTCGTATCAGCACCGTACCCAAAATCTTCTTTTAATAGATTGCTAAAAGTGGGCACAATTAACGGTTGATAATTTACTGTAAGTGTGTGATTACCCGATGAGATATTATTAAAACTAGATGTGGTTTGAAAAGGGCCTCCGTCTAAAGAATAGGTATAACTAAATGAAGTTGAAGTAGCAGTTTTAACTTCAATTGTACTATTAGAAGTTCCATCGCAATTGAATGAATTATTAATAATAGTAACGGTTGGTACTCCAATATTTTCAACCGTAACGCTTGGCAAAGCGGATATACAACCTGCTGCATCTTTAATATAAAATACATATTGACCCGGCGTTTTAAGACTTGATGTAGTGGTAGCCCAAGTTGCCTGATTGTCAAAACTATATTGATATGGTGGTGTTCCTCCTTGAGGGTTGGTTATTCTAATTTTAGCTTTATCTTCATCTGGAGAAGGCATACAGCCAATTAGTTCAGAGACCCCAGCTGTAGCTGATAATCCAAATTGTGGCTGAACAAGAGTGATGTCTTCTGTTTTTGTACATTTTACTCCACCATAAGTATATTCAATTATGGTTTTAAATGTCGTGCCAGCAGGAGTGGCTGATAGCCCTTGAAAAACGGGATTATCCGAAAATGTTGCGCCATTATTGATGCTAAACTTTATATCATTTCCGTTTTTATTCGTAACGTTAAATTTAATTTGCCAAGTATTAGGGTAATAACAATTTAGATTTGATTTTTCAATTGTATAAATTGGAGCAGGTTGATTAGGGACATCAACGGAGAAAGTGTCAGATTGATTGTTACTATCAACCACTTTTATCGAATAAGTCCCAGCAACAGGCACATTGATGCTATTAGATGATTCAGCGGTGGCATTTCCATTAAAATAATATTTGTACGGTGCCGTTCCGCCAGTAACTGAAACTTGAACACTTCCTGGTTGACAAGTAATGGGTTTTATAATTGTAGTAATTTGAAACGGAGCAATAGAGTTGATCGTAACTTGCCCCGATTTCCAATCACAATCAGCCGTCTTTACTGACCAAGTATAGGTTCCTGAATTCAAATTAGGAAATGTATGTTCACTTTCCGTAACTGGTCCAACTTGATTTATAAGTGTAGCACCTTGAGCTATTTGATAATAATATTGCGTTCTTGCGTTCGCAGTTGTGAGTTTGATTGTGCCTTTATCACCTGAAACAATGGGTTGGGTAACTGTTGGGGTAACTGCTAAATCATTCTTTGCAATGGTAACTGGAATTTCAAAGACACAATCTGTGGCGCCTGCTCCCTCTCTTCTTACATATACCGTATAATTTCCCTCTTGAGTGATTGTAAAAACATTTGAGGTTTGATAATTACTACTTTTTTGCAAACTATATTCATAACCAGTTAATTGTGCAATAGTAATTTCACCCGCTTTCCCACAATAGATATCCGTTTTAGTAATCGGAATATCTAATCCGTTTTGATACACATTAAAATAAAAAGTGTTTTTACTGCTATCTGAGAAAATAACCCTGATTCTATATTGCCCCGCATCGGAAACAGTAAAGCTAGAACCCGTTCCTACTTGACTCCATGAGCAAAGTGTATTGGTATTAGGACAGTTTGTATTAGTAACCGCTGCACACGAACTTTCATTTAATTTTTCCCAATTTACTGAAGCAACATTAGTGAAACTTATTGATATCTGTCTGCTTGCCAACGCACCACACAAAAATATTTTGGGCATTTGGTATCCTGTATCGGGACATTCTGAAACTAAATCGCCTGTTACGGGATTAGAGATTGTAGTTTTTTCCGCTAACGTTACTTTTTTTGTTTGCGAAAAACCCTCATTACAAAATAATGTTGCTACAGTTACTAAAAATAAAAAAGTGTTTTTAAATCGGTTTACAAAACTCATTTGGGATTCTATTTATATCAAATTTTATTTAATTTACTGATTTCCTGTAGGGCTTTAAAACAGTTGATACTTATTACCTCTTCTATTTATTCGTTTTCAATTTTAACAATAGACATCTTGCCATTATACGGCAAACTTCCTTTTGAATTTAATGCTTTTTTAGCCGCTTCAATCGTTTCAAATGAATCGTAGTAAATAAAATATTTACTTGAATTCGCATCATAAAAGAAATTCACATTCGGCTGACCCGAAGCTACTGTTTTGGTTAAGAAATCGTCTCTTTTGGTCACTTCGTTATGCACCGCAATTACTACATAATATCCGCTAGGAACATTTTTAACCGCTTTAACAATTTGAACCTCTGGCTGTTCTTCTCCCGAATCAAAATCTTTTGGTTCTAAAGGAAGTGTGCTTAAAACAGTTGTTTCCTTAATTCGTTTTAAGGTGGCTCTATCTTGTGCAAAACGATCGTCCACATTCATAAAAGAAGCGCGTTTAATGCGGCGTTTTTTCTCTATTTCGGTAGCTTCTTGAATTTGATTCAATGATTGATTTAAAGTTGTATTTGTTTGAACAGATGTCAAGTATTGTTCTTTCAAATTTTGAATGGTTTCTGAATAGGTTTTCAAAAGAGATTCATCTTGTGTATTTGCTTTTTTTACTTTTTCGGCATACGCGGTTTCTAATTCTCTAATTTTATCCTTTTGGAATTTTGTGATTTCAGCAAATTCTGTTTTTAAAGATTCCAATTCGGCATTTTCTGCCGCACTGCTTTTAAATGGTTTGGGTGCTGTATAAATTCCTTTTTCGCTCAAATCATTTTCTTCTTTCATCGCTATAAGGTCTTTTTCCTTTTTAGCAATGGTAACCGTTAAACGACTCAACACCTCTTGTTGTTTTGCTTTAGTCACCTCCACTGCGGCAGCCAAATTATCAATAGCAACAAACTCTCTATCTTTTGGCTGAGGTGCTTTAACCTCAACGGAATCCTTTTTAATTGGGACTTCTGCCAAAAGTTGAACTTTGGCAATAGAATCCATTTTTATCGGAATTTCGACTAAAGGTCGACTTGGAATAATGGAATCTTTAATTGGTTTGGCTTCCGCCAAAGTGGTTGAAGCTGGAATAATCGGTTTTTGTTCCGTTTTGACCTCTTGATTCGCTGGTTTTTGAACCTCTTTTGGTTTTACATACACTACGTCTCTATCTGCTGCCGATGGAATAATAGATCCTTGCTCATCTTCATCGTAATTGTAATTTCTATTAGTGAATTTATACGCGAACCCTATTTCATGTGAGGCACCGAAATTGGTAAAATTCCCCAAGCCTCTTTCATAATTGTACTCTAAAGCAATAGACTGACTGATATTAACCCCAAGACCTCCTGAAATTCCATACAAGGTATTGTACCCCAATTGCGCCCAAACTCCGTTTGGAATACTCAACATAGCCAAGCCAGAAAGTATCGTTTTGTCTTTTCTAAAATCCGATTTTAGTAGCGCCGAAAATTTACTTTTATCAAAAAAACCATCCACCTCTAAATAACCCGTGTGCATCAAATTAGCCGAAATACTTTTTTCAGCATCATTAGTAATAAGTTGGGACGTGCTTAAATTGTAGACCAAAAAATTAGTTAGCGTCACACCAAAATCAAGAAAGGTAGTGCCGTAATTAATTCCTGGATTGAGAACAAAAAAAGAAGTAGAGGGAATGGTTTCAAGAATAGGATCGGGAAAATTAGTTACAATTTTAGAGCGATTTAAACCGCTTTTATAAAAACCAAGGTTCAATCCGAAGGTTAGATTACTGTCTCTTTGTAAAACGATGTTGTGTGCAAAATTAGCTACCGCTCCAAAGATGATCAACACCCCTTGATTTTGTTGAAACAGTCCTAAAGCCACCCCTTCATTTTCTCTAAATCTACCTGAATAACTTACCAAATAGGTTTGAGGTGGATTATCGACTGAAGTCCATTGGCGTTTATTGTAAAACGTTAAAAGCGAACCTTGCTCCCTAACAAAAGAAAAGGTTGGATTAACGAGGTATCTATTGAATTTTAACGAATTCCGAATGGGCAATGCAAAAGAAGTCTCCACTTCCGACTGGGAAAAAAGCGGCTGACAAATACAAAAGACGAGAAGTAGAACGTAATTTTTCATTTTATCGAATTAGTGTAATTGATCCACTTTTAACTGGTTCATTTGGGGAACTTATACTATAATAATACACCGAACTTCCCTCTTTTAAACTAGATGGGTTCTCAGGCCAATTATTTAAATACTCCTTCGTTTTCAACACTTCTTCTCCATTGGAACTCACAATACTAACTTCGACATCATTCCCAGCGGTGTATTGTTGTGGTATTGTCCAAGTGTCATTGATACCATCATTATTCGGGCTAATGAAATTTGGAATATCCGTAATAGCAGGATCTATAGACTGTTTAATTTCAAAGGGGATTTCATAAGAAACGGGACAGCTTGAATGAGTCAATTTTACTTTGTATTTTCCTTCTTCATTTACTTCTAAACTAGTAGTGGTTGCATTCGGTATTGGCACCTCGTTTTTATACCAAGTGTACACCGGATTTATCGCATCAGTAGTTACTATTATAGTCTTCGTCGCTCCTTGTGAAATAGAAATGGGACTAACTTCATTTAAAGTGCCTTTAATAGTAATGGATTGTAAAGTAATAGCCGCTTTAGATTCGCAACCGCCAAAATTTACTACAACAGCATAATCACCTGCTTGATTGGTGCTATAGGTCTGATTAGTAGCTCCAGAAATAAGCACATTGTCTTTATACCATTGGTACGAATTTCCTTTTTCGGTGCTTAAAAGAGTACTGCTGTTTGCAGAGCAAAAAGGATTACCTAAACTTGACGAAATAGAAGCTGTTACTGTAGAAGCGGGACTTACCGTAACTCGATTCGAACTAAAATCAGAATCTGAACAAGAGCCATAATCAAGTTCTGAATAATAAACTCCTGCAGCATTAATCGTTACAGTAGCAGTAGTTGCTCCAGGAATAAGCACATTGTCCTTGTACCATTTGTACTTTAATTCGGGATAATTAACTGGAGAGGAAGTCTTAATATCAGGAGTTGGATTGTCTACTGCCAAAACAATAGTGCCTCCTGCACACAAACTAACTGTATTTTCTTTTTTATTAATGAAAAAAGAGTTTTCAAACGATTTGAAATAAACCGCAAAAGAAGCGTTGGAAGCAGCATTAATAAAAGGCGCACTAACAATTCCTGTAGCGCTCTTTACTCTCAATTTATAGTTTTCAGAACCGATGAGTGTTGGTGGTACTGCAAATCGAATCTTTTTTTGTCCAACTGATACATCTGTAGTGGATAGTATTGTAGTTCCAATTGGAGTGGCAAAACTTCCTGAACTATCCGAAAGTTGTACTTCAAAAGTGGTTCCCAAAGGAAATCCTGCGTAATTAAACGTGGCATCAAAACCATTGAAACTACCTGCGCAAATTTTAGAAAAAACTAGTTTTTGAGGTGTTATACTTTGCGCACAAATAGTTGTTGTTAATGGCAAGGCCAAAAACAACAGGTGCAAAACATGCTTTTTTAGAATTGAAATCATAGATTGGGGGCTTTACGAATCAATTTATAAAGAAGCGTTTTTGAAAGAAGGGGTGGTATTTATTGTACTTTCAAATGGCATATAAAACTATCTAATCATTTTTCGAAGCGGTTATTTTACCTATGTTAAGTCTATAATCAGGTCTTTTATCATTAAATGGATCGATGAAGGTTTCTATGTTTTCTCCTTGAGAATAGACGTTGAAAAAAGAGGCATTGCCATACCAACTTTCTAAATCCTCATTGTTGGTATTGTTCTCAACAAAAATGTTCCCTTTGCAAAGGTTGAAGTACATTTCTTGAAATTTTAGCTTTTTCAAACTTTCATCATTCACCGAAATTTTCTCGTCTAATACAACTGCCGGATTAAACCCCGAAATTACAGATCGTTTAAAATCGACCGAAGCATTCTCAGCTACATACACCGCTTCACGAACCAATCCTTGCTCAATATCTGATTTAATATTTTGACTGTTGTTCACAAAAGTCAAATTAGTTGCTGTAACCGAAGTGCCTTTTTTAGTGAAATCCACTTCTTCTTTTTTGTCATACGAACGAGCAAACAAACATCGAGAGCCTGAACTACTTAACAAATAAGAGGCTCGAATGGCTAATGAATTTTTAATATTTACTTGGGTTCCATAATTGAATTTGAAATCATTACTACTCGATTTAAACGAAACCAATTTGTTTAAATTCAATTCGCCCCCAAATGCCGCTACTGAATTTCCTCCAGAGTAGCTAATCATAACATTCTCAATTACAGTTTGGTTACCCACTCCGCCTAAAAACAAGGCGTCAAAATTGCCCAGCCCTTTTACTTTGGCTCCAGCAAATTCAATTCTAACATACCTTAAAATTCCTGAATTACTATTGGGATTTACCCCTCCAAAAGAAGCAAACGCAACATCTAAATCCAGATTCACAGAGGAAGTGCTACCAAATTTATTCGTTGGTGCATCTCCTAGTAATAATATCCCTCCCCAGTCTCCAGCCTTGCGAACACTTTTGTTAGATGTGAAAATAATCGGGTCTGTTTCTGTACCTTCGGCAATTATAGAAGCCCCTTTACCTACAATAAGTGCTGCTTTCGATTCAGAATCGCCAATAATTACCGTACCGGGTTCGATAGTTAATTTGGCTTTATTCGTAACATATACATTACCCAAAAGCAAATACACATTTTTTTTATACAACTTAGAATCAACAGAGATGGTTCCCGTTATTATTTGATTCGGCTCATTGTATTCGGTTTTATTCGGTTTAAATTCTGTCCAGTTATTGAGCCAACTATTAAATCCGATAATGCCTTTTTCTTGCTGGGCATTAGCACTCAAAAAAGACAATAGAACAAACACTATTGTTAGTACAAATTTTTTCATAGGAATCGATGGTATTTAATGGGACTATTCTATTTCTTGAAGAAAACGAAGGGATAAAAAAGGAAACTTTTTAATTCTCTTCAAACTCGTGGAGCGATTTCAAGATATTCTCATAAAACAAAATCGCCGCAATTAATCGATTCTTGTCGGCATAAGGGAGAATTTTTCTTTGAAAATTGGTAGTGAGTTCGAGATAGGTAGTAGTTCCTTCCTCCTGGTCGTCTAGCAGTTTTCGATAATCTGATTCGTCAGGAATTCCAAGATCAACTAGAGTAACTCCAGGTTTGGTTGCTAAAGCAACATAAGGAAGGGTTTTGGTAATTACAGAAGCCCGTTCAATGCACAATTCCAAAAGTTCTTTTTTGGGCATTGACGACAATTCTTTGCTGTCATGGTACTTACTGATTAATGCACTACGTTGGATAATGCTTTTAGGAATTACTTTTTTTTGTCCAATAGCAACTGCTGATAAGAACAAAAAAAGCGTACAGATAAGGGATACTTTTGCTTTCATTATTTAATTTTTATGTTTCAAAATAATCTTGAAATAGGTGGGGTAACTATTTTCAAGGGAATAAAAGTATACTTTTTTTTGAAATTGTGATTGTTATTTTAAAAAAATATTTGTGGTTATAATATAAATATATGGGGATAAAACACTAAAAAATGACATCTACATAGCATTTATGTGAATTGATTGCGATTTAAGTAGTTCAAAATTAGCCTTAAAGCTTTGTTGTATAAGCAGTCCCTCCTATCGCTTGTACTAAAACTTTACAAGCTAAAATTTTTGACTCCGTCATTTTCTGCTATCTTTGCTTTATGCAATTCTCAGAAATTTTAGGTCAAGAATATATCAAAAGTCATTTGACAAAAAGTGCCGACTCAGGTCGAATTCCGCACGCACAATTGTTTGTGGGGCCTGAAGGAAGCGGTACACTGCCTATGGCTATTGCTTATGCACAATATATTTTGTGTAGCAATGCCAATGGAGAAAATGACGGGCAAAACGAATCCTGCAATATCAAATTTGATAAATTGTCGCATCCCGATTTGCATTTTGTATATCCAACAGTGTCTACAGAGGATGTAAAAACCAAACCTAAAAGTATTGACTTTATTGCGGATTGGAGAGCATTTGTTACCCACAATCCGTACGGAAGTTTGTTTGATTGGTACGCCGTTTTGGGTGTGAACAACAAACAAGGCGAAATCCGAGTGGATGATGCCCAAGAAATACTAAAATCACTCTCATTAAAGTCTTATGAAGGCGGTTATAAAATTATGATTGTTTGGATGGCTGATAAAATGAATACTGCTGCCTCCAATAAATTACTGAAATTATTAGAAGAACCGCCCGAAAAAACCGTTTTCATTCTTATTTCAGAACAAGAAGAAGATATCATTCAAACCATTCGTTCGCGTTGTCAAGTAGTGCATTTTGGGGGATTGCCAGAAAGTTGTATTGCTGAAACTTTGGTAACCAAAAAACAAATCGAACCTCAAATAGCCGCTACTATTGCTCGTCAAGCACAAGGCAACTATAACAAAGCCCTGCATTTATTGCAACATGACGAAGACGATTATCCGTTTGATGAATGGTTTGTGACTTGGGTTCGCGCTGCTTTCAAGGCGAAAGGAAATGCGTCTGCCATTGAGGATTTAATTCAATGGAGCGAAAGAATTGCCAGTTTGGGTCGAGAAACTCAAAAGAAATTCTTGGAGTTTTGCATCGAAATGTTTCGTCAAGCGTTGTTGCTCAACTACGAAAGTCCGAGTTTAGTGTATTTGGAACCAAAGGTCGAAAAATTCCAATTGAAAAATTTTGCTCCTTTTGTCAATGGCAATAACATTCATGAAATTTTCAAGGAACTATCTGACGCAATGTACCACATTGAACGCAATGGGAATGCTAAAATCATCCTAACCGATTTATCTATAAAATTAACCCGTTTAATCCATAAAAAATAAAGACTATGAATAATGTTGCATCCATCTTAATTTTAGTTTTTTTAGGCATTACTTTTCTTCAATCAGGTTACGACAAACTCTTTTATTGGAAAGACAATGTAGATTGGTTGAAAGGTCATTTTGCCAAGACCCAATTGAAAAATCACGTTCCTTTAGCACTATTGCATGTTTTGATTTTAGAATTAATCTCAACTATTTTATGTATCGTAGGGGCTATTGAATTGCTATTGAATAGCGGAAGAATATTTGGGTATTACGGAGCCGTATTTTCTTGCATTACCTTATTGATGCTTTTAGTGGGGCAACGTTTGGCTAAAGATTATGATGGCGCAAGAACTATCGTGATTTATTTTATCCCTGCTGTAATGGCGGTATACTGGCTTAATTAAATTGTTATGATGACACCTAAACATCCTTCAGAATCGTTGACGGTTTTGACCGACTTAGTTTTGCCTAGCGAAACCAACCATTTGAATAATCTTTTTGGCGGTGAATTGCTCGCGCGAATGGACAGAGCGGCAAGTATTGCTGCGCAAAGACATTCTAGAAACATTTGCGTAACGGCTTCTGTCAATCATGTGGCATTTACTAAAGCCATTCCCTTAGGGAGTGTGGTAACGGTGGAAGCCAAAGTATCGCGCTCGTTTAACAGTTCAATGGAAATTTATATTGACGTTTGGATTGAAGATCGTTCCTCTGGCGACAGAACCAAAACAATGGAAGCGATTTATACTTTTGTAGCCGTTAATGCTACAGGGAAACCCGTTGAGGTTCCGCCTATTATTCCTCAAACCGAATTGGAACAACAACGTTATGATGCTGCTTTACGCCGAAAACAATTGAGTTTAGTTTTAGCAGGAAAAATGAAACCCAATGAGGCCACTGAATTAAAAGCCTTGTTTACTTCATAAAAAATCGCACAATATAACGGGGATTATAATACAGGATGTGTCTTTTTAAATTTTTGGAGGTCTAATTTTAGTAACCTCTCTTTTTAACCTTTGACAAATTTAACGTCCATATCTTTCCAATATTCTAATTCAATTTGTATAGCTTTTCCTCCTGGAGTAAAGGATAAAACATACTCTGTGTAATTATCAAAAAACCGAGCCTTATACCCATTTGAAGTGACATCAAAAATTTTAAAACTCATCCCTTTTAATTGCTCCCTAATATCATCAAAGGTACAATCAGTAATCTCGTTTACTAAGGCATGTCTACTTTTTTCTTGGAAGATAATTCTTCTAAAGAAATTTACTACTTTATGCTTAAATCTCATACGAAAATGCTTCTTAAATTTTATAGATATAGGAATTACTAACTTCCTATTTTATTTTTCAAAAATTGTTAATTGCTCTATTAATTTGAAAAGCGACTCATACATGAAGTCGAGCCGCTTTTCTATAAGGGCAATAAATAATCTTCTGTAGTTTATTGTCCTACTATTACAAAGGTACTTCTTCGGTTGAGTTGGTGGTCGGCCTCTGAACAGATGATTCCATCAGCACATTGGTTTACCAGTTGGCTTTCTCCATAGCCTTTAGCTGTTAAACGGCTCTTAGCGATGCCACGTTTTACCAAGTAGTCCAACGTAGATTTAGCTCTTCGTTGTGAAAGCAGTTTGTTGTACTTTCTATGTTGGCGGCTATCAGTATGTGAACCAATCTCGATTTTGATACTTGGATATTCTTGTAATGCCTGAACGATTTTCTCTAGTGGTGCTATAGCATCTTTTCTAATGATTGCTTTGTCCAAATCAAAGTAGATTTGTGTGATTTCAAACACTTTGGCTAAATCCAACCCTGGCGCAATTTCGTAAACATCTTTCTTCAAACGAATGTCTTTTGTGATATTGTCTCCATAGAGTTGGGCAATGGCTTCGATGCCTGATGTTGAATAGGTTTCTTTTGATCCTTGTATGGTGTAAACTGTGTTAGAAGCTACATTTTCAAAAGTAAAGTTCCCGTTTTCGTCTGCTAATGTTCTAGCAACTTCGTTATTGTTTTTGTCTAACAAAACAAGCGCTGCATATCCAATCGGATTGGAACTCGTTAGATCCAATACTCTTCCTTTGATGTTGGTTAGGTATTCAAACACAAAAGGAGCGCCTGTGTTTTGGAAGCTATACAAGTCATCATCGCCTTTTCCTCCTGGTCGATTACTACTAAGTACTCCTTGGTTGGTGTGTCTATCCCAATTCATATCAAAATCATCAAAAGGACTGTTGATAGGTGTGCTTAAATGAACTGGCAAAGCATTAGGAATGTTTAAGTCTACAGCATAGATGTCGTATCCTCCCATCCCTAGTCTACCATCTGAGGCGAAGAGTAAGATGTTGTCTTGGGTTACAAAAGGGTAACTCTCTCTGGCTTCGGTGTTGATCGTGCTGCCCAGGTTTACCGGGTTGCCAATGGTACCATCAGGGTGTAATGCTATTTTGTATAAATCCGATTGTCCATAACTGCCTTTAGCATCTGAGGCAAAGTACAAGGTCTTTTCATCGGGTGATAATGCTGGGTGGGCTACTCTAATACTATCTAAGGCGAAGATGTCCAGTACACCTTGGTCTATCCATTTGCCGTTTTCATTGGTGGCTTTGTAGATTTTGTTCAGACCGTTAACAAGTCTTCTCTTGTGGTTTTCTTGTAGCTCGTTTTGGGTATAGTACATCGTTTTACCATCTTTGGTAAAAATAGGAGTGGCTTCGTGGTAAACCGAGAATACATTCTTTGAGAATAGTTTAGGTTCACTATAAGTGTTGGTGGTATCTTTAGTCTTTACACTATAGTACAAGTTGGTAAAAGCCTGACCGGTTCTTTGGTAGATTTGGTTGGCAATGATTCTGGGTCTTGCACTAGCAAACAACAAGGTGTCTCCTTTAAAAGTACTACTAAAGTCGGAGTACTTCGAATTGATATTCAAGTTCGTAATGCTAAAGGTATCTGAGCCTTTCTTGATACTATTCTGCGCTCTGAGTGTTGGAGTTTGATTTCTAACGCGGAGTTCTGTAGGTTTTTCCTTGGCATACTCTGCCATTATCTTTTGGGCTTGCTCTAGCATTCCTGCCGACTTAAGCGATTGGCTATAGCGGTACAAAAAACCTTCTGGAAAAGGTGCGTTTAATACATACCTTTTTTCATACCATTTTTGGGCTTGAATATAATTGGCATTAAAGTAATTTGCATCTCCTAGTTTTTCATAGATCTCTGCCGTTCCTTTGCCTTTATTGGCCAAATGCTCGTATATTTTAATGGCAGATATATAGGCTTCTTGTTCAAATTTAGCCTCAGCTCTACGCAAGGGCTGTTGTGCCAATGCAATTATAGGGAATAACAATACTAGGATTAACTGCTTTTTCATGGTGTTTTGTATTTTCAGTTTCATTGTGTTACGATTTAGAAGAAACGGGTGGTTTCTACTTTTTGACCATTTTTCAACAAATCAAACTGCAAGAATAGTTCGTGTGAGCCAGAATTGAAGTTTGCCAGTCTTGTGGTTTCTCTATCGTAACCATAACCAATGGATAATCTATTATTTACTTTAAATCCTACTAAAGCGGATACCGCCGCACTCCACCTATAAGCAACTCCTACTGTGAATCGCTCATTGTACAAGAAATTGGCCGTAAGATCTAATTGCAATGGCGCTCCAGCAACTATTTTACTGACAAAGGCAGGTTTGAACTTTAGGTTGTAGGTCAGGTCATATACCTTTCCTCCTACCAAGTAAACATGTTGTTTTCTGGTAGTTTCTGAGTAGGCTATTGCATCATAGAATCGCGTTTCTAATAGTCTAGGTACTGAGAGTCCTAAATAGCTATTCTCTGTATAATAGTACAAACCAACGCCTATATTAGGTGAGAACTGATTCACCATATTTTGTTGTAAAAAAGGATCGTCTGGATTGAAGTTCTTTAGCTTTTGGTTGTCAATGTTAAAAAGTTCCCCTCCTGCTTTAATTCCAAAAGCCAAGCGGCTCTCATTGGCAAAAGCTATCGTATAGGAAACATCCACCGCGGCAAAAGTGGTACTCGTTGGTCCTATCTCATCTCGTAAAAGGTTAGCTCCTATTCCCAAATGACTGTTCTCTATGGGTTGATGGTAAGCCAAATTCATTGTTCTTGGTGCTCCTTCTAATCCCACCCATTGTGCGCGGTACATACTAAATAAAGAGCCATAGCCCGTTGATCCAGCATAAGCCGGGTTAATTACCGTAGGATTGAACATATACTGAGTGTATTGGGGCTCTTGTTGGCCCCAAACACTAATACTTAATAATACTAATAAACTATATAGCTTTTTCATTTTTGCTTTTATTTAGTTATGTATAAATAACCCGAACGTTGTTTTTCTATTCCTTGTTTATTGACATATCTCAAGATATAGAAATACGTACCTTTTGGTAGTTCTTCCGATTGGGAAATGGTTTGACGTCCCTCTGATAGTCCTCTAAAGTACTTGTCATCCTGTCCATAACCATCAACACTATATACCTCTACTCCCCAACGGTTGTAAATGGTTACCGTGTTGTCTGGGTAGTTCTCAATACCTCTAATTACAAATACATCATTCAATGCATCACCATTGACTGTCATCGAGTTGAATATCTCTAAATCATCCTCGCTTACTACGTGGTTGTTGAATTCAAGATAATCTGGCATTCCGTTGTTGTCCTCGTCCGTTGGACTTGTTGGATTAGACCCTAATTCTTTTTCATTAGTCAAGCCATCTGAGTCGCAATCTCCTGACAAGAAACTAGCGCCAAATGGTAAGGTCACATGGGCTGGTACCGAACTACAAGCGTTGTTCGGATTGGTCCCGTCTATGGCCTCTTGAGCATCTGTTACTCCATCACCGTCAGTGTCTAATACAATAACTATAGTCGGTAAATCTCTATAATCAGGTATTCCATCGTTATCAGTATCCAATGGTGTAGCTCCGTTTGGTCCTTTCTCTACTGCATCTGGAATACCATCATTATCAGAATCTAAATCTCTGTAATCAGGCGTTCCATCATTGTCAGTATCCAATGGTGTTGCTCCGTTTGGTCCTTTCTCTACTGCATCTGGAATACCATCATTGTCAGAATCTAAATCTCTATAATCAGGCGTTCCGTCATTATCAGTATCCAATGGTGTAGCTCCGTTCGGTCCTTTCTCTACTGCGTCTGGAATGCCGTCGTTATCTGAATCTAAATCTCTGTAATCAGGTGTTCCGTCATTGTCAGTATCCAATGGTGTAGCTCCGTTTGGTCCTTTCTCTACTGCGTCTGGAATGCCATCATTGTCCGAATCTAAATCTCTGTAATCAGGCGTTCCGTCATTGTCAGTATCCAATGGTGTTGCTCCGTTTGGTCCTTTCTCTACTGAATCAGGAATACCATCATTATCAGAATCTAAATCTCTGTAATC
>JACCDS010677963.1_pt1 | contig 36769 bp, 57 predicted proteins | sample 7446441 | NCBI WGS metagenome assembly JACCDS01 (sample SAMN15323445, study PRJNA562643) | freshwater metagenome | isolation source: river surface water | place: USA:Blue River Watershed | collected 2017-08-17
CTCATAGGTTCTGCCCCCTCTGTGCGCACGGCCACACGTTTTTGAGCACGTGGTTGACGATGCGGTCTGCGGTGTTGTGGCGGTTTGCTGGGTTGTTCTCCAAGTACAGCTTCACCATGTCGTACACCTGCCCGGCGTTGACGTTGGGCGGCATGCAGAACGTGATGCCCATGAGCGCATCAGCCACGCCAGTCACGTAGCCCAGCGCGTTCATCTGGTTCATCGACGAGCTGGTCATGTCCTCCAGCAGCTTGTTGCCGCTCTTGAACTCGGCATGTGCACTGGTGCCAACCAGCGCGGCGATCAGTAAAAGTCGTTTCATTTCAAGCTCTCCAGTGCAACTTCAGCGATGGCGCGCTTGTCATGCAAAGCGCCCCAGATCTTCTCGTCCACGCTGTCCTTGGCCATCAAGAGGTAGACCCACACGTCGCGGCTTTGGCCTGACCGGTGCAGTCGTCCGACAGTCTGTTCGTAAAGTTCAAGACTCCACGGCAAGGACAGAAAGACCATGTGGTGGCCTCCGTGCTGAAGGTTAAGGCCGTGACCTGCGGATTTCGGGTGCACCGCCAGAAGTCGAACTGACCCAGCGTTCCATCTTCCAATGGCGTTATCATCGTCCAGCGTAACGAGCTGGCTGTATCGCCGTCTGAGTTCGGCGAGTTCTTCTTGGTATTGGTAAACAACAATGGTGTTTGCATGTTGGTTCTCGTCAAGTAAATCATCCAGTGCGTTGAACTTGTGAAAGCCTAGCCAGTGCGGTTCCGGGGTGTAAACGAAGCCAGACGCCATCTGCTGGAGCTTCTGTGTCACGACAGCCGCGTTCAAGGCGATGGCTTGCGCATCGGCCAGCTCGACCACAAAGTCCTTCTTCATCGTCTCATAGGGCTTGCGATCCTGCATATCGACGCGTATCTCGACCATATGGCAGGGCGGCAGCTTGTCCTTGTACTCGCCAGGCTCCAGCACGAACGTCGCCGGGCGGATGCGCTTCATCACCGCCTCCAGCGCTCCCGGGCGCGGCGTCCACTCGGTGAAGTCCGGGCGGCGGTTCTCGATGAAGTACTGCTGCATGAACGCGCCCTTGGAGCGGCCCAACAGGTTCTGGTCGATGATCTTGCACTGACCGAATACGTCTTCCAGCCCGTTGCTGGTGAACGAGCCGGTCAAGCCCCAGCGCACCGGGCTGTCGAGCACCTTGTGCAGCGCCTTGAACCTGGCGCCGGATGGGTTCTTGAGCTTTGTCAGCTCGTCGAACACCACGCCGTCGAAGGTGAATTTCTGGTCAGCCAGCCACTGGATGTTGTCGTAGTTCGTCACGACGACTTGGGCCTTGGACTGGAGCGCAGCCAAGCGTTGCTTGAGCGTGCCGACAGCCACGGCCAGCCCCAGCAGCGGCGCCCACTTGGGCGCTTCCACCGGCCACACGTCGGTGCAGACGCGCTTGGGCGCGAGCACCAGCCAGCGCTTGACGTAACCATCGCGCACCATCTCCCACATGGCCGTGAGCGTGATGGCGGTCTTCCCGGCCCCCACTGGCGCCAAGACCATCGCACGGTCGTGCTCGTAGAGGAAGTCAGCGGCTGACTCTTGGTAAGGTCTTAACTCCATTGCTCTGCCATCGCCTGCGCGATGCCCCAATACGTTTGCGAGCGGATTTTCCAGCGATCTTTGGATGGTGGCAGACGGTTCTGACCACTGTCGGTCTGGTTGGCCCAGCGCAGTTTGCCGTCCACCATGCGCCCCGGGATGTGGTTGGTCGGCTTGAGCAGCGGCAGGTTCTTGAGCCACAGGCACGTCTTCTTGCTCGCGTCGTGGCCGAACTGGTGCGGCTGGATGATCTGGTCGGGCTTGCGGATGCGCGAGCTGATGATGCTGACCGGGTTCTCGATAGCGATCTTCTCAATCGGCGCGTTCATCAAGGCGCGGGCGAACTCCAGCGCGTCTTCAGTCAGCTTCGGGTCGCGCAGCCCACGCGTCGTCCAGTGCATACCACTGACCGACAAGTAGGTGCAGGGCGGGTGTGCGACCATCAAATCCCATCCGTCTGCGATGATGTCGAGCACACTGCCTTGGTAGTGCGGCCCGGGCGCATCCGTCGGCAACAGATCGCAGCTTACGGCGTCGTGCCCGGCGCGAATGAACGCGTCGCGGACAGCGCCGCTGGACTCACACGCTACGAGTACGCGCATTTCGCGTCTCCAGCTCGATCAGCAGGTCGATGTAGTGCTTGGCTTTCTCCAGATCGGCGATGCCGTTCTTTTTGCGCCAGCGCGAAACATATTTCACGACATTTCCTTCTAGGTATCCCATTGCGTTGGCGTGGATGTACTCGACCGGCTGGATCGGCAGGTCTTTGTAGTGGCTGCCAGCGACCTGATGGTTCAGGGCGTTGAAGGCCTCGTCTTCTTCACGCGTGGTTGGCAATCCAGGTATCGACATCGTCTTTGCTCCAAAGGCAGGTGTAGTTTTGATTGAGCCGCGCCATCTCCATCTGGAAGTGCACCTGCAAAGGCGTCATGCGGCCCGTGGGGGCTTTGAGTTCTACGAACCACGTCTGGCCGTTGGGCAGGCACACCACCCGGTCGGCCACGCCGCGATGGGCAGGGCTGACAAACTTGTAGGCGCGTCCGCCCAACTCCCTGATGCGGCGGACCAGATAGGCTTCAATATGTTTTTCCATGCGGCGAACTGTACCACGAAAAAATTTGTTGTGCAAAAGTTTTTTACGTGCTATGCTGGAGGCTCAACAACTGAAGGAGAGTACAGTGAACTCAAACAACACAGGCGGACCAGCGTTTCCAACGCATCTAAACCTGACGCAAGGCATGACCCTGCGCGACTACTTTGCGGCCAAGGCAATGCAGTCCATGAATACCCGTCAGGATTACTCAGATGCGCCCGCAGATGCAATCGCACTTGACGCATATGCACTGGCCGACGCCATGCTGAAAGCGAGGGAAGCCTGATGCAGCACAGTAACATCGTCGGCGGCTCGACCGCCAAGCGCGTCATCAACTGCCCGGGCAGTGTGGCGCTCGTGCAGAAGATGCCGCCCAAGCCGTCCAGCGAGCACGCCGACAGGGGCACGCTGCTGCACAACGTCATCGCCGAGATCCTTGGCAAAGACCTGCCCGGCCACACGTTCATCGGCACCAAGTACAACGACCAAGTGCTGACCGAAGACCTGTACGTCGAGAAGATCGAAGCCGCGCTGGCGGCGCTCGACGAGATCGACCCCAAGCGCGAGCTGATATACGAAGTCGAGACAAAGGTGGGCTTTGGCGATCTGCTGCCCGGCGTGTTCGGCTCGACCGATCTTGTGGGCCGCATGGGCAACCGCGCCATCGTGCTGGACTGGAAGTTCGGCGACGGTGTGGCAGTGGACGCCGAAGAGAACCCGCAGCTCATGTTCTACGCCGCCGCCTGCATGCGCACCGAGGCGACCAAGTGGGCGTTCGATGGCAACGACGAGGTCGAGCTGATCATCGTGCAGCCGCCCGTCACGCGCCGCTGGGTGACCACCACCAAGCGCGTCAGGGAGTTCGAGAAAGAACTGGTCATGGCCGTGCATGAGGCGCAAAAGCCCGACGCCAAACTCCAGCACGGCGACCACTGCCGCTGGTGCGCTGCCAAGCCGATCTGCCCCAAGATGACAGGCGCGGTCGATAGGGCTTTGAAAACGCAGCTCGATCAGGTAGACTTGCCGACCCTTGGCCGCTATCTGCAAAACGCAGAGCTGCTGGAGGGCTGGATTGCCGAGCTTCGCGACCTAGCGTTCAGAATGCTGGAGTCTGGCAAGCAGGTACCCGGGTATAAACTGGTCAACAAGCGGGCCACACGCCAGTGGGCCGACGACAAGAAGGCGCTGGACAAGCTGCACGACATGGGCCTGACCCGTGAAGAGCTGTTCAAGCCCGAAGAATTAGTAAGCCCTGCTCAGATCGAGAAGGTGCTGAAAAAGCGCAAGATGGCGCTGCCTGACGAACTCGTCGTGGCAGTGTCGTCGGGCACCACGATGGCCCCGGAGAGCGATCCCCGGCCAGCCGCCGTGACCATCGGTGCGACCCTCGTGGCCGCACTTTCTAAACTGCAATAAAGGAAACTCAAATGTCCTCTCTCGTTACTTTCTCTCAAGCCAACCTTCCCGCCGTCAGCAACCTGTCGGCAGCTCTTCGTAAACTGGAAGCCGAAGTCGGCCCTGCTGGCGTTGCCATCCTCAAGATGGACAAGACCGGCCACTGGGTGTTCGGCGCCGACCAGACCGAAGTGGAAGACGACTCGACGTGGGCCATCAACCCCTTCTCCTTCGTGCACGGCTTCATCGCCTGGGGCGATGGTGAAGTGCTGGGCGAGAAGATGGTCTCTGTTGCCGAGCCTCTGCCTGAGCTGGACGCCGCCCCCGGCGGTGCCAAGAACGGCTGGCAAAAGCAAGTGGGCCTGTCGCTCAAGTGCACCAGCGGTGAAGACGAAGGCCTGGAGTGCCGCTATGCCACGACTTCGGTCGGCGGCGTGCGCTCTGTCCAGCAGCTGGCTGTCGCCATCGCCACGCAGGTCGAGAAAGACCCCACCAAGCCCGTCGCTATCGTGCGTCTGAAGAAGGACCACTATCAGCACAAGTCCTATGGCCGCATCTACACCCCGGTGTTCGACATCGTGGAGTGGATGAGCATGGATGGCAACACTGCTGCCGCTGATGAAGCTGTGGAAGCTGACGCTCCCGCTGCCGAAGAAGCATCAGCCAATTCGGCCAGTTCTACTGGCCGTCGTCGTCGCGCTGCGGCTTAACGAATAGGGGCCGAAAGCGGATGCTGTGGTTGAAGTCGCCTCGACCGGTACCTGTATGGTGCCCTTAAAGCCGGTCCGCCACAGACGCAGCGAGTAGGCCCCACCTTTTCAAACACTAAAGTAAGGTACTCTATGAAAATTCTTAACCTGTACGCTGGCATCGGCGGCAACCGCCGTTTGTGGGGCGACCATGAAGTAACTGCTGTTGAGTTTTCGCCAGAAATCGCTGCTGTCTATCAACAGCTGTACCCCCACGACACTGTGGTTGTCGGCGATGCGGTGGCATATTTGGAAAAACATTACGCCGAATTTGACTTTATTTGGGCGTCGCCGCCCTGCCCTAGCCACGGACAGTACCGCCATAACGTTGGCGTCATCGGCAAAGGCTTTGCACCCATCATGCCCGACATGACGCTGTATGCGCAGATTGTATTTCTTCAGCACTATGCCAAAGGCAAATGGGTCATCGAAAACGTAAAACCGTATTACGAGCCGTTGGTCAAGCCATCGTTTGAGATGCAACGCCATCTGTTTTGGTCAAACTTTGACGTCCCGCCGCGCAAATTCGACAAGTCCGACATTCGGCACAAGAACAAGATTTCCGATTTTGATGGATATGAAATCGTCGCCGCCAGTAAGATTCCAAACAAACGCCAAGCGCTGCGCAACTGCGTTGATTCAGAACTTGGGTTGCATGTCTTGACTGCGGCGCTCGCATGACCATTCTCTGGATTGACTTCGAGACCCGCAGCCGGGTCGACCTGGGCGCCAAAGGCGTCTACAACTACGCGCAGGATACTTCGACTGACGTCTTGATGATGTCCTACGCCTTCGACGACGATGAGGTCGTTACTTGGCTTCCCGGCCAACCATTCCCCGAAGCCGTGGCCAAGCACACCGGCCAGATCAGGGCGCACAACGCCGCCTTCGAGCGGCTGATCTTCTGGTACGTCCTGCAAGTCAACTTTAAGCTGGAGCAGTTCTACTGCACCGCCGCGCAGGCGCGCTCCAACTGCGCCCCCGGCTCGCTCGAAGACGTGGGCCGCTTTGCTGGCGCGAGCATGAAGAAAGACCACCGGGGCGCGCAGCTTATCCGGCTGCTGTCCATCCCGCAGACCGACGGCAAGTTCCGCGAGGACGCCGCGCTCATGCAGGAGATGATCGAGTACTGCGAGCAAGACGTCCGTGCCATGCGCGAGATCAGCAAGGCCATGCGCCAACTCTCAGACGATGAGCTGCTGGACTACCACGTCAACGAGCGCATCAACGACCGTGGCCTGCTGGTCGATGTGCCGCTGTGCGAAGCCGCTGTGAAGTACGCGGGCGACGAGCTGGCCGACATCCAGCAGATTGTGCGCGAGATCACCGAGGGTGCGATTACCAGCGTGCGCTCGCCCAAGATGCGCCAGTGGGTCATTGACCGGGTCGGGCCTGAAGCGCTCAAGCTGATGAAGACCCACAAGGACGGCGAGGAAAAGTACAGCATCGACAAGACCGTGCGCGCCAACCTGCTCAACTTTGCCGAAGGAAACCCCGATGAGATACCGCCCGCTGTTGCCGAGGTTATACAGTGCGCCGACGACCTCTGGGCGTCGTCGGTTGCGAAGTTCAGCCGCCTTGCGAGCCTCGCAGACGAAGAAGACCACCGCGTTCGAGGTGCCTTCGTTTTTGCTGGAGGCAGTGCAACGGGGCGAGCTTCGTCCTACGGCGCTCAGGTCCATAATCTCCCGCGCAAGTGCGCGAAAGACCCGGACGCCGTCCGCACAGCAATGGTTCGAGGCCATGCAGTGGTGCCTAAGTATGGGGACCGGATCACAGACGTCTTGAAGGGTATGCTGCGCCCGTCGATCATCGCAGCGCCGGGTAACGTCCTGATCGCGTTCGACTGGTCGGCCATCGAAGGCCGTGTGCACCCGTGGCTGGCTAACTGCGCCTCCGGCGAGGAAAAGCTCGATGTGTTCCGCTCTGGCCGTGACCCTTACATCGTCAACGCCGCAGCGACCTTTCGCATGGCTTACGAGGCCGTGCTGGCCGAGCACCAGTCGGGCAACTCCGAGAAGCGCCAGATCGGCAAGGTGCAGGAGCTGGCCCTCGGTTTCCTCGGTGGCCCCGGCGCCTTTGAGACGTTCGGGCGCATCTATGGGGTGCACCTGTCGGCCTCCGAGGTGCAGCGCGCCGTGGACGGCTGGCGCAGGGCCAACCCGTGGGCCATGCAGCACGGCCAGCAGCTGGAGCAGGCGTACCTGCGGGCGATGCGTAACCCCGGCCACGAAATCCGTGCGGCGCGTATTGTCTACTTGTTCGACGGGCAGACGCTCTGGTATGCTTTGCCCTCTGGCCGGGTGCTGTGCTATCCCAACGCCAAATTCGACGACGAAGGCAACGTGACGTATTCAAAAGCAGCCTGGAAACCAGCAGCCGATGCCAAGGAGTGGCCCCGCGCCCGCCTCTGGCGCGGCTTGGCTTGCGAGAACGTCGTGCAGGCCACCGCCCACGATCTGCTACGTCACGCGCTGCGCTCGCTACCCAACGCCATCGGCCATGTGCATGACGAGATCATCGTCGAGTGCAAGGCCGAGGAGGCCGAGGCCGTCAAGGCCGAGGTCCACCGCATCATGTGCACCGCGCCCGCTTGGGCGCAAGGCCTGCCGCTGGCAGCCGAGGGTGCAGTGACCACCCGATATTCGTAAAAAAAGCCCCCCGCGTGTGAGGCGGAGGGCTTGACCACTTGAGGAGAAACCCATGACAGATTTCGTTGAATATCTTACCAGACTTGCGCCAGAAGGCGAAACCTTCCTTTGTGTGCGCCAGAAGCCCACGCTCAAGGACGGGCAGTACCAGTTCCACGCCGATGGGGCGATCAAGGCCACTTGGCCCGCCTTCCTGCCCTCCCATCGCCGCAAGGCCGATCAGGCCTGGTATGGCAACACCGCCAGCTTCATCATCGACCGCTTCAAGGAGGGCCACGTCTCCGCCTCTGCGGCCAACTGCGAGTACGTCCTCGTGATGGTGCTCGACGATGTGGGCGACCCCGAGAAGACCACGCAGCTGCCGCCGCTCGAACCCACTTGGAAGATGGAAACCAGCCCCGGCTCCTACCAGTGGGGCTACGTCTTCTCCGAGCAACCGACCAAAGATGAATTTTCAGCCGCCATCGTTGCCATCGCCGAGGCGGGCTACACCGACCGGGGCGCCATCAACCCCGTGCGCAACTTCCGACTGCCTGGCAGCGTCAACCTTAAGCCCGGGCGCGATAACTTCCCCTCCGTCCTGCTGGAGTTCCACCCGGACCGCGACTACACGCTGGAGCAGATCATCACGGCGTTCGGCGTCACGCCCGCCCCGGTCCAGTCCTCTGGCGTCTTCCGTCCGATCCGCCTGTCTGACGATGGCACGGACGATGTGCTGGTCTGGCTCTCCGAGAACGGCAAGCTGCTCTCGATGCCCAACCGCGAGGGCTGGGCGGGTGTCGAGTGCCCTAACGCCGCCGCCCACAGCGATGGCAACCCAGAAGGGCGCTATCTGCCGACAACGCGCGCCTTCTGCTGCTATCACTCGCACTGCGGCGAGATCGACTCCCGCGCCTTCCTTGACTGGGTGGCCGAGCAGGGCGGTCCTTCCCACGCCCCCGGCCTGCGCGATGAGCTGCTGGCGATGGCGATGGAGGCGGCTCTGTCCAAGCTGACCCCGACCGAGCAGTTTCCTGACGCCGCAGCCGCTACCGTGGCCGAGGTCGAGCGCAAGGAACTGGGCCGCATCGAGAAGGAGGGCTGGTGGGAGCGTTTCGCCTACCTCCAGGACGATGACGCCTATTTCGACCTGATTGACCGCCGTGAGATCAGCCGGGGGACGTTCAACGCCCTGTTCCGGCACATCTCCTGCAAGTCCATCCACACGGGCCGCAAGGTCGAGGCGTCCATCTGTTTCGATGAAAACCGCCAAGGCAAGGGCGCCAAGTCCCTGATCGGCGTCACCTACGCCCCGGGCGAGTCGATCCTTTGCGCCCGTGAGGGGCTGGTCTACGGCAACCGCTGGCGCGATGCACGACCGTTCGTTTCTGGTTCCGCCGATGTGTCTCCGTGGCTGGAGCATCTGGAGCGCATGATCCCCGAGGCGTCCGAGCGTGAACACGTCCTCAATGTGATGGCCTACAAGGTCCAGCACCCCGAGCGCAAGATCAACCACGCCGTCCTGCATGGCGGCAACCCCGGCAGCGGCAAGGATACCCTCTGGGCGCCGTTCTTCTGGGCCATCGGTGGCGACTCGCTCGCCAACGTGAAGAAGCTGGACAACAAGGAACTGTCGACCCCGTGGGGCTACCATCTGGAGGCTGAAGTCCTCATCATCAACGAGCTGCGCCAGCCCGAGGCGTCCGACCGCCGCGCCTTGGAGAACAGTCTCAAGCCCGTTATCGCCGCCCCTCCCGAGTACCTGACCATCCAGCGCAAGGGTCTGCACCCCATCGAGGCCGTGAACCGCCTCCAAGTGGTTGCGTTCTCCAACGAGCGCATGGCGATTACGATTCCGTCCAATGACCGCCGTTGGTTCGTCATCTGGTCGGATGCCCCGCGCATGACTGACGCTGCCTCCTCCCGGTTGTGGGCGTGGTACAAGTCCGGCGGGATCGCTGCTGTTGCTGCTTGGTTGCATGACCGTGACGTGTCCCAGTTCAACCCTGGCGCGGCTCCGATGATGACCGAGGCCAAGGCCATCATGGTCGAGTCGGGCATGAGCGGCGCTGAGTCGTTCCTGGTGGAGTTGATGCGTGCCCGCATGGGTGAGTTCTCCGCCGGTGTCGTGGGCGGCCCGTGGCAGTCGTTCTGCGACCGTTTGCAGGGCATGGCCCCTCCCGGCATGAAACTGCCCGTAGCGGCCCTGCTGCACGCCTTCCGTGAGGCTGGCTGGGTGGACATGGGGCTGCTCAAGTCACGCACCCACGCCACGAAGAAGCACGTCTTTGTCGCGCCCGACATGGACGCGCACAGTAAGACCGAATTGCGGGACATGGTGCAAGACCCACCGACCAAAATCCCGCCAGTCGTGCGGCTGGTGAAATGAAAAGCGGCCCGTAAGGGCCGTTTTCGTTAGAGGTTGAACACCAGTGCGAGGAGCAGGGCCACCGATGCGGCGATGACGGCGATCATAGGTCAGCCCCTGTTGCTTTGGCAATGGCGGCGCGGGCTAGTTGGTATTCCTCCCAGTCCGGGTGCAGCATTACTAAGGCAGCTCGCAGCGCCTCCAGCAGATCAGGCGCTGCGGCTGCCAGCGTCCAATCCTCCTGCGTGGTGGGGCCGGTCAAGTCCCAATCGCCGCACCCAACATAGACGGCCTTCCACGGCCCCGGTGTATGCTTGCTCATAGTGGCGCCTCCTCCGCATCTGGGTGGGTTGGCGGCGGCTTGCGCCTGTCCACCGGAATGGGCTGGGTGGGGAAGGGCCATCGCTGCGGCGCAGTCGCAGGGGCTAGCCGCTCATTTGCCACCTGCGCCGATTGTCTTACCCTCATATGGTGCAGGGCGTAAGCGATGGTGGGGTGGGTGTTGGGTTCCAGATCAAGATCATCACGCCATGAGCTCATTTCCGTGCTTCCTTTATGCCTTGTTCGATGAGTCGCCGCGCCTCGGCGTGGTCGTCCTGGTGTTCGGCCTCCAGCATGAGGCGGATGCGCTGGCCCTGGGCCATCGTGTCGGTGGGCGTGGCGGCCCGTTCGAGCCTGTAACCCGCTTGTATGTAGTCGTTCTCGGTGTGTTTCATCACAGCACCTCACGAGCGGCAGCGGCGCATTGCTTGGCGGTCATCGTGCCCAGCCGCCCGGCCTCGGCGATAGCCTCCAGTGCGGCCTCGTACCGGGCGACAGTGGCTTCAGCGTCCGAGAGCCGGGCGAATAGCTCAGCAGCGCCTGTGAAGCCCTCGGCATAGGCGAGGCGCTCGGCTTCAGCGGCGGGGAGTTGTTGCAGGTCGATCATGATGGGGTGTCCTTTCAAGCGTGGGGGCCATTGGCGCGGGTTTCATCCGTGGCGAGTTCTTCGGGGTTGTCTTCGCGCCATTCGTCATATTCTTCCTCGATGATGAGCTGGGCAATTTCGCGCCAGTCAACGCAAGCGAGGGCGTGATTGAGCAGATCGGCGAACACCCCCGTTACCTCGGGCTTGAATTCGTCGTGATCTTCCTCGATGCGCTTTGCCAGCTCCCAGATCGCGTCTTCTTTGTCGCCGTCCAGATGGGTCAGGCAGTCCCGCGCCATTTCGTTAAGGTGGTCAACACTGCCGCTGTCATTGGTCAGCCAAAGATTGACGACCCATGTCTGATAGTTCGTCCAGCCGTTGTAGGTGTTGTCGTTGCTCATGTGGTTTCTCCTAGTGGTGGTTTAGAGGGTTTCTGTTTTTTGTTCTTCGATGCTTTCGAGTGTCCAGTCGCCGTAGTCCGAACGATAAGAACCGTCCGTGGCTAGTTCATCCCACGCGATCTGCTCGGCCTGTTCTTGGCTGTCAGCTTCGACAGTGATGGTTGTGTAGGACACATATTTCAGTTCTACTGCGTAGCTTTTCATGGTGGTTTCTCCTGTGGTGGTTCAAGGTTTCATGTAAAGGGCAAAGTACAGCGCGAACGGCAGACCGATCAGCGCAGCGAACGTCAGCGCGGCGCAGATGTCGCTGACCAGCTGCACCAGATCGCGGCGCGGCTTGATCGGTTGCGGGTGCAGGTCGATGTATCGGATGGTGTGGCGGTTCATGGTTGCTCCGGTGGTTGGTTGATTAATAAAGGGTGCGGCCTGTTTCGGCGTTGACGCTGCGGTTCTCGTTCTCCCAAATTAAAGCGGCTGCGTTCGCCAGCTGCCGGAACATCTCGCGCCAGTAGCCGAACTGATGTTCGTTCCAGCTTGGGTCGATGTTCTCGTTGGCGCAGTCTTGAGCGATGCCAGCCAGCGAACGGTCGGCAGCGTCAAGGGCTTGGAACAAGTCAACGTAAGCGGCGCGATCTGCGGCGACTGCGGCGAATACTGCCGTGTGCTGCTGACCAGTCCAGTCATCACGGGCAAAAATCGCATCTTGCTGCGGCAGCTGCTGGAGCCACTTGTCGATCTGTTTGGCGGTCATCTTGCTCATGGCGTCAGTTCCTTGTTTGTAATGGGTTTGCCGGGTGCGCTTAGCGCAAGCTAGAGCGTAAAGGATTTCTTTGCATTTTGCAACCAGGAAACATAGGTGTTTTCCCTAGGTTGTGCGGGTTGTGGGTGAAGGGTGGGCGGGGGTTGGGTTGTTTGCGGTGGAGACGTGACCCACGCTAGAGGCCGCATGGGGCAAGGCTTTGCACTATTTGTGGGTGATGTTCGCCATTGGTTTTTAAGTCTGTAGGGTCTAATATATATTATGTTAACTATTGGATTACAGCACTTATGACGGGGCGCCGACAGCCGCGCCACCGTGTAGAGCGCCTAGCTTGTCGGGCGGCATGACCCACAAATACCCCCTATCGAGCTGCAACCCGCATGGTTGCTGGCTTCCAGCGTTCGCCATGCGATCACCCACACTGCACACGCACCGGCGCAACCCGCATGGTTAAGCCAAATTCTGTGGGTCATCCAAAATATACTGGGGGGGGTATACCTTTTGCGGCTGTTTGCCTTGGTTTGTGGGCAGTGTGGGCAGTCTGTTTTCTGATGACCCACACTGCCCACAACCAATGGTCATGTGCCCATGCGCCAGCCACCTGTGTGGGTGATGCCCACGCTGCCCACAACCGATTGCGCCAGGGCAAGTTAGCGACCACTAACCATGCAGTCAGTTTGCTGTCAGCTTGCGGGATCGAGCTTTGAGGGGGAGGGGGTAGGGCCGGGCGGACCGGTCAGCTGGAGCGTAAGGGCCGCAAACATTTTTTCTTTTTTGCAAAATTTTTTGTGATGTAAGTACAATGCGGTCACTCCACCGAGAGGCAGCATGTTCAAATCACTACCGCTGACAATCCGCAAGATCGAGGCCACAGAGGCGCGCCTCAACCGCATATACGACGCCGCCAAGCTGGGCTTGAAGGGCGACACACTGGCGCTCGCATCCGGCATGCGCCCCGAAGAGTTCCGGCAACTGTGCGAGCTGGACCCCTTAGCCATGATGGCCGTCCAGAAGGGCAAGGCCGACGGCGAGATGGAAATGTCGCAAGTGCTGCACCAGGCAGCGCGCGAGGGCGACGCCAAGGCCGCGCTCGAAATCCTCAAGCACCAGCACGACTGGGTCGCCAAGCAGCAGGTGCAGGTCGATGTCAACCAGCAGATCAGCATCCTGGGCGCACTGCGCGAGGCAGAGCAGCGCATTGTGGACGTGACGGACGTACAGCCAGAAGAGATCGAACATGCAAACAACCATCTACTCAGCCCAAGACGAACAAACGCTGATGGCGCGCCTGTGGTCCGCCAAGATCAAGGATGACCCGCTAGCGTTCGTGCTGTTCGCGTTCCCGTGGGGCGTCAAGGGCACGCCACTGGAGCACTTCACTGGCCCGCGCAAATGGCAACGCGAGGTGCTGCAAACGGTCGCCGAGCACATCAAGGCAAACAACGGCAAGATCGACTTCGACACCCTCAGATTAGCCGTCTCATCGGGTCGCGGTATCGGCAAGTCGGCGCTGGTGAGCTGGATCACGATCTGGATGCTGACCACGCGGATCGGCTCGACGACCATCATCTCGGCCAACAGTGAGTCCCAGCTCAGGTCGGTCACTTGGGCCGAGATCACCAAGTGGCTGGCGATGGCGATCAACAGCCACTGGTTCGAGGTGTCGGCCACACGGCTCATGCCTGCCAAGTGGATCACAGAGCTGGTCGAACGCGACTTGAAGAAAGGCACGCGGTACTGGTCGGTCGAGGGTCGGCTGTGGTCGGAAGAGAACCCGGACGCGTTCGCGGGCGTGCACAACTACGACGGCGTGTGCGTCATATTCGACGAAGCATCAGGTATTGCAGACGCCATCTGGGCGGTGACAGGTGGCTTCTTTACGGAGAACACGCCGCACCGGTTTTGGTTCGCGTTCTCCAACCCACGGCGCAACTCGGGGTACTTCTACGAGACGTTCCACTCCAAGCGCGACTTCTGGCGCACAAAGATCGTGGACGCGCGGACCGTGGAAGGCACAGACAAGCAGACGTACGAGGCGATCATTGCTGAATACGGGCCGGACTCGACACAGGCGCACGTCGAGGTGTACGGTGAGTTCCCGGGCGCGGGAGACGATCAGTTCATCTCGGCGCACCTGGTCGATGAGGCGATGAAGCGCCAGCCGTACAAGGACACGAGCGCGCCGATCTCGATTGGGGTGGACCCGGCGCGGTTCGGGTCGGACTCGACGGTCATTGCGGTCAGGCAAGGGCGCGACATCATCAAAATCCTGCGCTACCGAGGCGACGACACGATGACGGTGGTTGGGCACGTCATCGACGCAATGGAAGAGTTCAAGCCAGCGCTGGTCGCCATCGACGAGGGCGGGCTGGGGGCGGGGGTCGTGGACCGGCTCAAGGAGCAGCGCTACAAGGTCAAGGGCGTGAACTTCGGCTGGAAGGCCAAGAACCCGGTCATGTACGGCAACAAAAGGGCGGAGATGTGGGGCGACATGAAGGAGTGGCTTAAGTCGGCCAACGTGCCCAACGACAGGTTCTTGAAAAGCGACCTGATCTCGCCTATGATGAAGCCGGACTCCAGAGGGGCCATATTTTTGGAGTCCAAGAAAGACATGAAGGCCAGAGGGCTGGCCTCGCCAGACGCCGCCGACGCAATCGCGCTCACGTTTGCGTACCCAGTGGCCCATCGTGAGTACAATGAGCGCACAACCACGCGGCGCAACGCCCAAAACGGCGCCGCAGCAACATCCTGGATGGGGGCGTGATGGCAACGAAGAAAACTGTCTCTCTGAGCGTCAAAAAGGGCGAGAAGCTGCCCGTCTCCAAGGGCGCGGGCCTCACCGAGAAGGGCCGCGCCAAGTACAACCGCGAGACTGGCTCGAACCTCAAGGCTCCGGCCCCCAACCCCAAGACCAAAGCTGACGCAGGCCGCAAGGCGAGCTTCTGCGCGCGCATGGAAGGGGTCGTCAAAAACGCCAAAGGCCCAGCCGAGCGGGCCAAGGCCTCACTCAAACGATGGAAGTGTTGATCATGGCTACAAAACCCGGTCTTTATGAGAATATCCACCGAAAACGTGCCCGTATAGCTGCTGGTTCTGGCGAGAAGATGCGCAAGCCAGGCGCTGCTGGCGCACCCACCGCCAAGGCGTTCAAGGAATCGGCTAAAACGGCCAAGCCGGCCAAGAAAGGCAAGTGATGCCACTCGTCAAATCCACCTCCAAAGAGGCGTTCCGCAAGAACGTCAAGGCTGAAATAGCCAGCGGAAAGCCGCAAAAACAGGCCGTTGCCATTGCGTACAGCGTCAAGCGCGAAGCGGCTAAAAAGTCCGGTACAAAAGCCCCGTCGAAGCCCAAAAAATGACCATTCAAGCCCTCCAAGACTGCCTGATCGTCCGCCCGGACCTTGAAAAACACGAGCTTTTCGTGCTGCTGCGGCAAAAACAGACCGGCACAGGCACCGTCATCTCCGCTGGCCCGGACGCCAAAGAGGTCAAAGCTGGCGATCGGGTGCTATTTGGCGATTCAATCGGTCAAGACCTACAATATGAGGGCGAAGGCCTGCTCGTGATGCGAGAGGCCCACACCCTTGGAGTATTTGACGCATGAAAGACAACATCGGAATCGTGGCCGCAGCGAATGTGGCAAAAAACGGCCCGTATCCGTCAAAAGGCGGCTCCGAGGACATCCTGACCGTCGCCAGATCGCGCATGACAATGGCGATCTCGGCCTACTCCCAGACACGCGAGAGCGAACTTGACGACCTGCGCTTCTACGCAGGCTCGCCAGACAACCAGTGGCAGTGGCCCGCTGACGTGCTCCAGACCCGTGGTGCGGTGCAAGGCCAGACCATCAACGCCCGGCCCTGCCTGACCATCAACAAGCTGCCCCAACACGTCAAGCAAATCACCAACGAGCAGCGCATGAACCGCCCGGGCATCAAAGTGATCCCGGCAGACGACAAGGGCGATGTCGAGGTGGCCGATGTCTACAACGGCGTGATCCGGCACATCGAGTACATCTCCGACGCCGACGTGGCCTACGACACCGCTTGCGAAAACCAAGTCTCCTACGGCGAAGGCTACATCCGACTGCTGACCGAGTACTGCGACGAGAACACCTTCGACCAGGACATCAAGATCGGTCGCATCCGCAACAGCTTCTCGGTCTACATGGACCCGCTGATCCAAGACCCTACGGGCGCAGACGCCCGCTGGTGCTTCATCACGGAAGACATGACCAAGGCCGAGTACGAGCGCCTGTACCCCAACGCTGCACCGATCAACACCCTGATGTCGCTGGGCGTTGGCGATCAGTCGATCAGCCAGTGGATCAGCGAGAACACGGTGCGCATCGCCGAGTACTTCTACATCGAGTACGAGAAGGCCACGCTCAACCTGTACCCGGGCAACGTGACTGCGTTCGACGGTACTGCCGAGGACAAAGAGCTGCGCATGATGTTTGACAAGCCCCTGCGCCAGCGTCAGTCCGACCGCAAGAAGGTCAAGTGGTGCAAGATCAACGGCTACGAAATCCTTGAAGAGCGCGAGTGGGCCGGGCAGTACATCCCCGTTGTGCGCGTGATCGGCAACGAGTTCGAGGTCGACGGCAAGGTGTACGTGAGCGGTCTGGTGCGCAACGCCAAGGACGCCCAGCGCATGTACAACTACTGGGTCAGCCAGGAAGCCGAGATGCTGGCGCTGGCCCCCAAGGCTCCGTTCATCGGCTACGGCGGTCAGTTCGAGGGCTACGAGCAGCAGTGGAAGACGGCCAACACCCAGAACTGGCCGTATCTGGAGGTCAATCCAGACGTCACAGACGGTCAAGGTGCCGTGCTGCCCCTGCCCCAGCGGGCGCAGCCCCCGATGGCCTCCAGCGGCCTCCTGCAAGCCAAGGCAGGCGCATCGGAAGACATCAAGTCGGCCACCGGCCAGTACAACGCCTCGCTGGGCATGACCAGCAACGAACGCTCGGGCAAGGCCATCCTTGCCCGTCAGCGTGAGGGCGACGTGGGTACGTACCACTACGTAGACAACCTGGCCCGGGCCATCCGCCACGTCGGTCGTCAGCTGGTGGACCTGATCCCCAAGATTTACGACACCGAGCGCATTGCCCGCATCATCGGCGAAGACGGCGAACCAGACACCGTCAAGATGAACCCGATGCAGCAGGAGCCGGTCAAGAAGATCGTGGACCAAGACGGCGTGGTCATCGACAAAATCTACAACCCGTCCGTCGGCAAGTACGACGTGCGCGTCATCACTGGTCCGGGCTACGCCACCAAGCGTCAGGAAGCTCTGGAGTCGATGGCCCAGCTGCTGCAAGGCAACCCGCAACTGTGGTCTGTGGCCGGTGACCTGTTCGTCAAGAACATGGACTGGCCGGGCGCACAAGACCTTGCCAAGCGGTTCCAGAAGACGCTCGATCCGAAGGTGCTGGCTGACGAGGACAACCCCGCACTGGTGGCAGCCAATCAACAGATTGAAGCCATGTCGGCGGAGATGCAGAACATGTTCAACATGCTGCAAAACGTCCAGAAGTCGATGGAAGCCAAAGAAATCGCGATCAAGGAGTTCGAAGCCGAGGTCAAGGCGTACAGCGCCGAGACACAGCGCATCAGCGCCGTGCAGGCCAGCATGACGCCCGAGCAGGTCCAAGACATCGTGATGGGCACAATCGCTGCTGCGCTGGACACCGGTGACCTAGTCGCTGGCGCACCTGAGATGCGCGAGACGCCGCAGATGGAAGCACTGGAAGCACCCGAACAAGGAGAGATGAATGAAATGCGCTGATTTCGTGGGTACGCTGTTCTTGGCTCGGGATGTCGCACATTCCGTGCATCTGAACACTCGCAGCTTTTCCAAGCACTCGGCACTCAATGAGTTCTACGATGAAGTGATCGAGCTGGCTGACAAATTCGCCGAGGCCTACCAAGGCCGTCACGGCCTGATCGGGCCGATCAGCCTGATGTCTGCCAAGAAGACGACCAACATCATCGAGTTCCTTGAGGACTCAATGGCCGACATCGAGAAGATGCGCTATGAGGTCTGCGACAAGACCGACACCCCGATTCAGAACATCATCGACGAGATCATCGGTGTGTATCTGAGCACCCTGTACAAACTCAAGTTCCTCGCATAAGGAGAACCGACATGGCTTCCAACTATTTCCAGATTTCTGCCACCACGCAGATCAAGCCGATGCCCGCAAAGCTCAAAGGCATCTTTGTGAGCGCCGCATCGAGCACCCCCACCATCACCGTGTACGACTCCCCGGACTCGGACAACACCGACCGCAAGGTTCTCGACACGTTCACCCCTGTCGCTGGCACCAACTACAACTTCTTTGACGGCATGATCACCAACAAAGGCCTGTACGTCGTGATTTCCGGCACTGTCTCTTGCACCATTGCATACGAATAACAATTCGTGTGTAATATCCCCTGTACCGGCCCAGTAGACCGGGGTTCCTTTGGAACATGAAATGACTGAAGAAGTCCAAAACCTAGCGGAAGTAGACTCCGCGCCAGCGCCCGAGGTGACGGCCACCACGGACAACGCAGTACAAGCGCCGGAAGTCGCTGACCAAAGCAACGAACAACCCGAAGAGAAGAAATTCTCCCAGGCTGAACTCGATGCAATGATCGGCAAACGCCTCGCAAGAGAGCAACGTAAGTGGGAACGTGAGCAGCAAGCCAAGCAAGCAGAAATGCAAGCCAGGCAGTCGGTGCCCGCCGAGCTACCGCCTGCTGACCAGTTCGAGTCCCCCGAAGCCTATGCGGAAGCACTGGCCGTCAGGAAGGCTGAAGAACTGATCGCGCAGCGAGAGCTTCAAAAGCAACGCGCTCAGATTGAGGACGCCTACGCAGACCGTGAGGAAGAGGCCCGGGCCAAGTACGACGACTTTGAACAAGTCGCCTACAACCCGCAACTCCGAGTCACCGACGTGATGGCCGAGACGATCAAAGCGTCCGACATGGGACCTGATCTGGCCTACTGGCTGGGCAGCAACCCCAAAGAAGCTGACCGCATCTCGCGTCTGTCGCCCCTTTTGCAGGCTCGTGAGATTGGGAAGATTGAGGCCAAACTTGGTGCCGAACCTCCCCAGAAGAAAACAACGTCTGCGCCAGCACCGATTTCGCCGGTGACCGCACGTGCCGTGAACCCCGGTGTCACCGACACCACTGACCCGCGATCTACCCAAGGCATGAGCGTGTCGGAGTGGATCGCAGCCGAGCGTCAACGACAGATCGCCAAAGCACAGGCACTCCGCAACCGTTAATTTAGGACTTGAATCATGGCAAACAGCCTTCTTACCATTGACATGATCACCCGGAAGTCTCTCGAAATTCTTGAGAACAACCTGGTGATCACCCGCAACGTGAACCGTCAGTACGACGACAGCTTCGCTGTCAACGGCGCAAAGATCGGTTCTACCCTGCGTATCCGCCTGCCCGACCGCGCTCTGGTGACCGACGGCGCCGCCCTGCAAGCTCAGGACGACAACGAACAGTTCACCACCCTGACTGTGGCCTCGCAGAAGCACGTGGGCATCAACTTCACCTCTGCCGAACTGACCATGCAGTTGGACGACTTCGCAGAGCGTGTTCTGAAGCCTCGTATCAGCCAGTTGGCCTCCACCGTGGACGCTGACGTTGCCAACGCTTTCCGCCAAATCGGCAACAGCGTCGGTACCCCCGGCACCACGCCCGCCACCGCTCTGGTGATGCTGCAAGCTCAGCAGAAGCTGAACGAAAACGCTGCCACCATGTCGCCGCGCTACCTGACCGTGAACCCCGCCGCCAACGCTGCGCTGGTCAACGGCCTGTCCGGCTTCTTCAACCCCCAAGACGTGATCTCCCGCCAGTTCAAGAACGGCATGATGGGCGAGCAGGTTCTGGGCTATGACGAAGTCAACATGAGCCAGTCGATCAAGTCGTTCACCACCGGTTCGCGTAGCGCCACTGGCGGTACCCTGTCGGCTTCCGTGACCGCCGAAGGCGCAACTTCCATCGCTGTGACCGGCGCTGGCAACAACGCCATCGTCCGCACTGGCGACGTGTTCACCGTGGCTGACTGCTTCGCCGTGAACCCGCAGACCCGTGAGTCCACCGGTTCGCTGTTCCAGTTCGTCGCTACCGCTGACGTGACCCTGAACGGCTCTGGTGCCGGTACGATCACCGTGGCCCCGATCTACTCGGCTGGCAACGCTCTGGCTACCGTGGACGTGCTGCCGCTGTCTGGCAAGGCTGTTGTGTTCGTGGGCGCCGCTTCGACGACCTACGCTCAGAACATCGCCTACCACCGTGACGCCATCGCGTTCGCCACCGCTGACCTGCTGCTGCCGCAAGGCGTGGACATGGCCAGCCGCGCCGTTCACAACGGCATCAGCCTGCGTGTGGTTCGCCAGTACGACATCAACAACGACCGCATGCCGTGCCGTGTTGACGTTCTGTACGGCTACAACACGATCCGTCCGCAGATGGCCTGCCGCGTGTGGGGCTAATCTGAACCGAGGGACTTCGGTCCCTCTCTTCTGAATTCAATTTTCAAAGGAAACTATCATGGCTCTCCCTAACGGCGCAGGCGGTTATCAAGTTGGTGCTGGCAACCGCCAAGAAACCATCATGGGTGCATACGCTGCCCCCCAAACCGCAACCTCTACCGCAACCCTGACCACCGCTCAAGTCGTGAACGGCTGGCTGGTTGCCAACCCTGGCACTTCTGCTGCCACCTACACGCTGCCCACTGGTGCTGACCTCGACGCTGCTGTTCCCAATGCCACCATTGGCAGCACGTTCGATCTGTCCATCATCAACATCGGCACCTCTTCTGGTGCCGTGACGCTGGCAGTGAGCACCGGCGTGACCGACGGCGGCAACGCTGTCGTCGCCATCGCTGTCACCAGCAGCGCGTTGTTCCGCTTCCGCAAGACTGCGGACAACACGTTTGTTGTTTACCGCATTGGTTAATCACTGATCGGCAACGAAACGGGGCTTCGGCCCCGTTTCTCTATGGAGATTCACATGAACGTCGTACTCGTACACCCCATCCACGGTGCCAAGGTTGCAACCAACGAACTGGAGATGGAACAAGATGAAAAAAATGGCTGGACACGTTACAATCCCGACACGCCCGTCGAGGTGGCACCCGAGCCGGTGGCTGAAGCGCCCAAGCGCAAGTACACCCGCAAAGTGACCGAACAACCTGTCGAACAGCCCAACAGCGACACGCTGGCAAGCGACGAATCCGAAGGAAGCTGATATGGCTACGACCGCTGGCGATCAAATCAACCGGGCCTTGCGCCTCATCGGCGTGCTGGCCGAAAGTGAAACTCCGTCAGCGGCTACCAGTCAAGACGCACTTCTGGCGATGAACCAGATGATCGACTCGTGGAACACCGAGCGGTTGTCGGTCTTCGCCACCCAAGATCAAGTTTTCAGTTGGCCCGCAGGCGAAATCCGCCGCACTCTTGGCCCCAGCGGCGACTTTGTGGGCAACCGCCCCGTGCTGCTCGATGACGCCACCTACTACCGCGCGCCCAGCGGCGTGTCGTATGGCATCAAGTTCATCAACCAAGACCAGTACAACGGCATCGCCGTCAAGACGGCCACCTCGACCTTCCCGCAGGTCATCTTCGTCAACGAGACGTTCCCCGACGTCGAGATGTTTATCTACCCCAAGCCGACCCAGACGCTTGAGTGGCACTTCATCTCTGTCGAGGAGCTGACGCAGCCTGCCGCGCTGACGACAGAGCTGCACTTCCCGCCCGGCTACATGCGGGCCTTCACCTACAACCTGGCGATGGAAATCGCCCCGGAGTTCGGTGTTGAGCCGTCACCCCAAGTCCAGCGCATCGCCATGACCAGCAAGCGCAACTTGAAGCGCATCAACAACCCCAACGACATCATGAGCCTGCCGTACGGTGTTGTGGCGAACAAACAACGGTTCAACATCTACGCCGGTAACTTCTGATGAAGACCCCGATCTTAGGCAGCAGCTATGTGGCCCGCAGCGTCAACGCTGCCGACAACCGCATGGTCAACATGTACCCGGAAATCGTGCCCGAGGGTGGCAAGAGCGCGGCGTTCCTGTCGCGCTGCCCCGGCCTGCGCCGCCTGATCGGTGCGGGCAACGGGCCGATCCGTGGACTGTGGGTGCTCAAGGAGTACCTGTACGCCGTCTCGGGAGACACCTTCTACCGGCTCAACGTCATCGGCGATTCAACCCGCTGGCGGGTCAAGCCTCTGGGCACCGTGACCGGAACCGGCCCGGTGTCCATGACCGACAACGGCACACAGATTTTCATCGCCTGCAACCCTGACGGCTTCATCTACAACGCCGACACCGAGGTGTTCGCCAAGATCACCGACCCGGACTTCCCCGGCGCTGTGACGGTGGGCTTTCTGGACGGCTACTTCGTCTTCAACGAGCCGAACAGCGGTCGGGTGTGGGTGACATCGCTGCTCGACGGCCTGTCGGTTGACCCGCTGGACTTTGCCACCGCCGAGGGCAACCCGGACGGGCTGGTGTCGCTGATTGTGGACCACCGCGAAGCATGGCTCTTTGGCACCAACTCGATTGAGGTTTGGTACAACGCCGGGCAGCTCGACTTCCCGCTGCAACGCATCCAAGGCGCGTTCAACGAAATCGGCTGCGCAGCCCCCTACTCGGTCGCCAAGCTGGACAACGGCATTTTCTGGCTGGGGTCTGACGCCCGGGGCCGGGGCATCGTCTACCGTGCCAACGGCTACACCGGCCAGCGCATCTCCACCCACGCTGTCGAGTGGCAGATTCAGCAGTACGGCAACCTGTCGGATGCGATTGGCTACACGTACCAGCAGGACGGTCATGCCTTCTACGTGCTGATTTTCCCCAGTGCGCAGACCACTTGGGTCTACGACGTGGCGACCCAAGCCTGGCACGAGCGTGCGGGCTGGTCCAACGGCAACTTCGTGCGCCACCGGTCCAACTGCCAAGCCGTCTACAACGACCAGATCGTCGTGGGCGACTTCGAGAACGGCAACATCTATGCCTTTGACCTGAACGAGTACGCCGACAACGGCCAGATTCAGAAGTGGCTGCGCTCGTGGCGGGCACTCCCGCCAGGCACGAACAACCTCAAGCGGACCGCGCAGCACAGCCTGCAAGTTGATTGCGAGGCGGGTGTTGGCACCAACACAGGTCAAGGCAGCAACCCGCAGATGATGCTGCGCTGGTCTGACGACGGTGGGCATACGTGGTCCAACGAACACTGGACCTCGGTGGGCAAGATCGGCGAATACTATCGCCGGGTCATCTGGCGACGGCTGGGCATGACGCTCAAGCTGCGCGACCGGGTGTACGAGATTTCCGGCACTGACCCCGTGAAACTCGCTATTATGGACGCCGAACTGCTGATTTCGCCGACCAATGCCTAACCAACCAAACATCACAAACATACCGTCCAACCGTGTCGAGATCATCGACCCGAAGACGGGGATGGTGTCGCGTGAGTGGTATCGGTTCTTCCTGAACCTGTTCAACCTTGCAGGTAGCGGCGGCAACCAGACGTCGCTGGACGACTTGCAAGTTGGCCCGCCGCCCCAGCCGGATGCAGGCGGCGGTGGCGGCGGTGGCACTGGTACGGTCACATCGGTCGATGTGTCGGGCGGCACGACCGGCCTGACGACCACAGGCGGTCCGATCACGACCAGCGGCACGATCTCTCTGGGTGGTACGCTCAACGTCGCCAACGGCGGCACTGGGGCCACCACGGCAGCAGGCGCTCCGTTCGCCCTCAAGGGTGCCAACGCAGACATCACCAGCATGTCCGGCGTCACTGGCGGCATCTCAAGCCCCGACTTTGTTCAGTTTGATACCGCAGCCACCGTCACAGACGCGACCGGCAAGCTGTATTACAACAACGCAGACATGTATCAGACGATGGCGTTCCAGATGAACGGCTCGGTGATTCAGCATGTCGGCGAGGAGTTGTACTACCGGGTCAAGCTCTCAGGCGCGGTCACAAAAGGTCAAGTGGTGATGTTCACCGGCACGCTGGGCGCAAGCGGCGGTCTAACCGCTGCGCCAGCCACCGGACTGCTGCCTGACCAATCGAACTACATCCTCGGTCTTGCAATGGATTCGGGGATTACCAATGACTGGATCACAGTCGTAAGTTTTGGTGAGATCAAGAACATCGACACCACCGGCGGCGCGGAGGCTTGGACGCAAGGTCAAGTGCTCTACTACAACCCGTCTGTGGCGGGTGGTCTGACCAAAACCAAGCCAACTACACCCAACGCGATTGCCGTCATGGCCGCCGTGGTCCACGTTGGCAGCAGCAACGGTATTCTGTTCGTCCGCCCAACGTATGGTTCCGTGCTGGGCGGCACGGATGGCAACGTCGAGTTTGGCACGTTGTCCAACGGCGACGTGATCGTCTACGACTCGGCGCAACAGCGGTGGGAGAACGCAACACAGTCCAGCCTGGCTGTTGGGTCTGCGGCCACGGCCACCAACGTCGCAGGCGGCGCGGCGAATCGCATCGTCTACAACACCGGCTCGGGCACCACGGCTTTCATCGCCGCACCCACGGTTTCCAACACTTTCTTGGAGTGGTCTGGTTCTGCGTTCCAGTGGTCGACCAACCCGCTGGGCACCGTCACGTCGGTTGCCATGACCACGCCCACGGGGCTGACCGTCAGCGGTAGCCCCATCACGACCTCTGGCACGTTGGCGCTCACGTTCACGGCTGGCTACTCGATCCCAACGACTGCCTCGCAGACCAACTGGGACACGGCGTTCAGCGAACGGCTGCAATGGGACGGCGGTTCGACCAACCTTGTGGCCTCCACGGGCCGCACGTCGCTGGGGGCGACCACCATCGGCAGCAACATGTTCACGCTCTCCAACCCGAGCGCGATCACGTTCCCCAGGTTCAACGCAGACAACACGATCTCGGCTCTGAGCGCCAGCGATTTTCGTACCGCCATTGGCGCAGGGACCGGCAACGGCACGGTCACCGACGTTGCAGGCACCTCACCTGTGGTGTCCAGCGGGGGCACGACGCCTGCCATCAGCCTTGCCAGCGGCTACGGCGACACCCAAAACCCCTACGCCAGCAAGAGCGCCAACTTCTTCTTGGCCGCGCCCAACGGCTCAGCTGGCCTTCCTACGTTCCGCGCCATCGTGGCGGCGGACATCCCGACCCTCAACCAGAACACGACCGGCACTGCTGCCAACGTGACTGGCACGGTGGCGATTGCCAACGGCGGCACGGGCCAGACGACAAAAATCGCGGCATTTGACGCCCTGTCGCCCTTGACCACCAAGGGCGACCTGATCGGGTTTGACGGCACGGACAACGTCCGACTGCCCGTGGGCACGAACAACCAAGTGCTGACGGCTGACTCCACCACCGCAACGGGCCTCAAGTGGGCTGCGGCGTCTGGCGGCAGCAGCAACATCACAGCGCAGGGATTGTGGGAAAATAACGCCACGATCTCCAGCAACTACTCGATCACGTCCGGCAACAATGCGATGTCTGCTGGCCCGATCTCTGTGGCGTCTGGCGTCACAGTCACGGTGCCTAGTGGCTCGTCGTGGGCCGTTGTTTAAGGAATTGACATGACCGTCACAGCACGAAACCTGGTGCCTGCGAAGCTGGTGGAAAACACCCAGACCACCCAGTACATCGTCCCGACCAACGCTTCGGCCACCATCATCGACAAGTTCACCGCCACAAACATCAGTGGCAGTATCGCCACGATCAGTGTAAACTTGGTCACAGGTTCGGACGTGCCGGGCAACAACAACCTAATCACCAAAACCAAGAGCTTGGCAGTTTCTGAGGTCTACACGTTCCCGGAGCTGGTGGGGCAGATCATGCCGACAGCCTCGTTCATTTCGACGGTTGCCAGTGCGGCAAACGCCATCAACATCCGTGTCAGCGGGCGCGAGGTGACCTGATGCAAGTGACCTACGGCAAAGGGTTTGAGGTCGCGGCGCCGCAAAAAACGCTCAAAGAGCGCGTCGACGCTTTGCAAGACGAAATTGCAAAGTACCCTCAGTACGAACCACCGACGGAACATATTTTTCACGGTGGCATGTATTGCCGTCAGGTTTGGCGCCCAGCCGGGTGTTTGATTGTGGGCAAAGTCCACAAAAAAGAGCATTTCTACATGATTGTTTCGGGCACCGTCAAAATAACCACCGATGACGGGGTTCAAACGATCACAGGTCCGTTTTTGCTGTGCAGCAAGCCCGGCGCCAAACGCGCAGTTTACGCAGAAACAGATGCGCTGTGCATGACCATTCATAGGGTTGAGTCCGACACGGTTGAGGCAGTAGAATCGGAACTAGTGGAAGACGACCCCAACTCCCTGTTCACCGTTGGCAACAAGGTGAAAAATCTTGAAATCGAGGTGAAACCATGAGTTTCGTAACCGCAGCACTTATTGGCGCAGGAGGGGCACTCCTCGGCGGCGTAATTTCCGGCAGTGCATCGCGCAGCGCCGCAAACACTCAAGCGGCGTCTGCCGACCGCGCCGCCGCAGGTCAAGAACGCATGTTCGAGCGGCAGGTAGAACTGTCTGAGCCGTGGCGTCAAGCGGGTATCACTGCCCTCAACAAACTGACACCGCTTGCCACTGAATACACGCCGTTTGGCATGGACCAGTTCCAAGCCGATCCTGGCTATGCGTTCCGCATGGGCGAAGGCATGAAAGCGCTGGAGCGCAGCGCTGCTGCGCGTGGCGGTCTGTTGTCTGGTTCCATGCTTAAGGGCGCGCAACGATTCGGTCAAGACCTTGCGTCGCAAGAGTACACCAACGCTTTCAACCGCTACCAAGCGGAACGCCAAGCCCGCTTGCAGCCGCTGCAATCGCTGGCCGGTGTGGGTCAGACGACTGCGCAGCAACTCGGTCAAGCCGGTATGCAAGCCGCCCAAAACATTGGTGAAACCCAAATGGCGGGCGCCGCCGCACGCGCTTCCGGCTATGTGGGCGGGGCCAATGCGTTGACCGGCGCTTTGAGCGGCGCGGGCAATGCGTACATGCAAGGCCAGATGCTCAACCGGCTATTGCCTGCGGGCGGGTATGGATACCAAAATGCGGTCGCTATGGGGCCGTACCAACAGCAATCCGGTCTTGGCGCGTCGTTTGACCAATACTTGGTCCCTTAAGGAGTTGGTATGGCGCTCAACCCAAATATCGCCCTTGCAGCACGGCCTGTTGAAATCGCTGATCCGTTGGCAATGTACGGCAAAATTGCCGCCATCCAGCAGGCACAAAATCAAAATCAGTTGGCGCAGTACCAACTGGGCGCGGCTCAACGTGCGGAAGCAAAAGACATTGCCCGTACTAACGCCCTCGCGCAAGCTGGCGAAGATGATACAGCTATCGCCAATGCTCTGTTGCGTTCCGGCGACCTGAAGGGCTACTCCGATTTTCTGAAGTCTCGACGTGAAACTCAAAAGTCAGAACTTGATTTGTTCGACACGTCGATGAAGCAAATCCGCGACATGTGGGGCCGGGTAACTACGCCCGAAGAAGCCATTGCGGTTCACGAAGCCACTCACCGCGATCCGCTTATCAATAGGCGGCTTACGGCACTTGGCGTTACCGAACCGATGGGCCGCCAGCAAATTTTGGAAGCCGCCAAAAACCCACAGGCGTTTGCGCAGTTTGTTCAACGCGCGCAGCTCGGCGCGGAAAAGTTCATGGAAATGAACAAACCGGTCACGCAGCAGATCAACCGTGGCGGGCAGACCCAACTGATTCAGATGCCAGGTTTGGGCGGCGCGCCCACCACTGTGGGTACGTTTGCTGATGTGCCATTGCCTGCGGAGGTTGAAGCGCAAAAAGCGCGTCTTGCTAATGCGGGTGCCGCGCGGCAGGTCATGCAAGTCAACACGCAGTTGCCTGCTAGCGAAGAGGCTCAAAAAGAATTTATGAAAGAAATGCGGCAGACGTACAGCGCGCTCAAGCAAGCGCCGACTGTGCTGTCGAACATTGAAGCTGCCAAGAAACTTGTGCCTCAAGCCAAAGGTTTTATGGGCGCTGGCGGCGAAGGTGTACTGCAAGCGGCCAGTTTTCTCAACAACCGTTTGGGCACCAACATCAATACCGAAGGTGTCAAGAGCGCCGAAGAACTGCGTTCGCGTTTGTTCTTGGGCATCATGGACAACCTCAAGAAACTCGACTCCCAGCCGTCGCAACAGCAGCAAGCCGCACTGCAACAGGCGCTGGGCAGCATTGGGACCGATCCTGGTGCTCTCCCCCGCGTGCTGGACGTGTTCGGCGAAACGATTCGTCAGAAAGTCGATCTGTACAACGAAGAAGCCGCCAGTGCCGAAAGCCGAGGCGTCAAGTTCCCGTACAAACCGACGATCACGTTGCCCGCACGCCCAGCAGGCGCGGCGGGCGCGGCGGAAGGCAACGTTGCAGTTCCGCAAACGGCTGTCGATTACTTGCGCGCAAACCCTAACCTCAAATCTCAGTTCGACGCAAAATATGGCGCCGGGGCGGCTGACCGCGTTCTTGGAGGTAGATAATGGCCGCAAACCCGTTTGATAGATTCGACGCGCCTCAAGCCAATCCTTTTGACCGATTCGATGCCGCGCCTGCTCCGGCGGCGGCTACCGGCGGTATCCCCGGTCCCCGTCGGTCTTGGAGTGATGTGCCGATGGAGGCGTTGTCGAACGTCATACCCAGCGGCGCAAAATTTCTGAGCGGCATGTACGAGGCTGTCACCAATCCGGTCCAGACCGTCCAAGGCGTGCTGGACATCGGTGCGGGCGCGTTGCAAAACATCACGCCTAAAGCGGTGCGTGATTTTGTCAATCGCTTTGAAACCAACCCGGATGCTGCGCAACGCGCCGTAGCGACTGCAAACGCTGTCGGCGGTATGTACGCACAAAGGTACGGCACGCAAGAAGGTTTCAAAGAAGCGCTTGCCACCGACCCCGTTGGCGTACTGGCTGACTTTTCTACGCTGATGTCGGGCGGCGCCGCAGCAACTTCTAGGGTTGCCCCTACCGCATCCAGAGTCATGGGCACCGCAGCCACGTACACCAACCCTGCTGCGCCTATTGCCACGGCGGCGGAGTATGGTTTGGGCATGGCCGCTAAGGGTGCTGGCAATGTAATTGACGCGCTGCAAGGTCAACGCGCTAACGTCCGTGCGGGCAACATTGTCCGCAACGCGCTGACGGAAGAAGGGCGCACGCCGCAAAATGTGTTGGCTGCTCAACAAGCTCTGCAAAACGCGCCAGCAGGCGCTACGGTTCGTCAAGCATTGGCGGATGTGACCGCACCGCAAATCCAATATTTGGGTGAACTGGTAGAGTCCAAAACCGCGCCGGGCAAGAAGCTGGCAACGCAAGAGGCGCAGAAAGAATCGCGTGCGGGCCGCGTGCAAGCAGTCACGCCCGATCTGCAAACGGCGCAGTCCATGCGCGCGACCGCAGCAGGGCCGCTGTACGCCGCCGCCACTCAACCGACAACTGCCGTATCGACTGCGCCGCTGGTGCAAAACATCGACACTTTGCTGGCGGCTAACCCCGGCAACACCAAGCTCGTATCGGCGCTCAATCAGGTCAAATCTGGCCTTGAGGCCAGCACTACCGCAGAACAAGTTTCGTCTGTGCTTGATAACCTCAAGGACTTGATCGCCACCAAGGACAACAAGTTCATCACCAAAAACCTGCTGGGTGTCAAATCTGACATTGAAAAAGCGTTGCCTGGCTATCAGCGCGCGCAACAAGTCTTTGCCGCTACGTCTGGTCCGGTCAATCAGGCGCAAGTGCTGGGCGCAATGCAAGATGTGCTGACCGCGCCGCTGGGCGTTGGTGAGCGTGCAGGCCCGTTTATGACGGCGATGGGGCGTGGCGAACAAGCCCTGCTCAAAAAAGCCACAGGCGAACCGCGCTTTACCGAACTCAGCCAAGTGCTTACACCTGGGCAGATGAAGGTTGTCACCGAAGTGGGGTCCGAGCTGTTGCGCGACGCCAAGGTCGCAGAACAGACCAAAGCTGGCGCAGACGCCATGCGGGTCATCATGGAAGCCAATCAGTCCAAGTTTCGACTGCCTGACTTCATGAGCGTCAAGGTAACGTTGGCGAATGAGCTGCTCAAAACGATGGAAGGGCGGCTCAACAAAAACGTCATGGCCGAATTGGAAAAAGGCTTCAACTCGGCGACGAGTTTTGCGGATCTGATGAAAAAAATCCCTGCGTCCGAGCGCATTGAAGTGCTTCGCGCATTGGGGGACGCAAAAGGTCAACTCAGCCCCGCGAAGCTCAATGCTTGGACTCAGGCCCAGAACGCTTTGGCACCGGCAACGGAAAACCGAAACGCTCTTGCGCGCTGACCCGAATTAGTTAGAATCCACCAAGGACTACGACATGGCTTCACTCTCTCCGCCCCCAAAACTCCAGTTCTTCGGGACCGATGGGTTGCCTCTTGTCGGCGGCAAGCTCTACACCTACGAGGCGGGCACAACGACGCCAATCGCCACGTACACCGACAACACCCAAGCCAACCAGAACACCAACCCGGTGATTCTGGACTCGAACGGGCAAGCCAACGTCTGGCTGACCGATTCGATCACGTACAAGTACGTGCTCAAGGACGCCAACGACGTGCTCCTGTTCACGGTCGATTACGTCTCGGTGCCAGTCACAACCAACTCGTTCGCCTCACCTCCTGCGATTGGCAGTGGCGTGCCCAACGAAGGCACTTTCACCAACCTCAACGTGGTGGACGTGCTGACCCTGGAGTCCACGGGCGCGTCGATCCTCAACGTCGGCACCACCGGCGAGCGCCCTGCCAGCCCCGAGGTGGGCATGGTTCGCTACAATAGCACCACGACCAAGTTCGAGGGTTACAACGGCGCTTGGGGTGCCTTGGGTGGCGGTGCTACTGGCGGCGGCTCAGACACGGTGTTCTTTGAAAACAGCCTGATCGTGATGACCGACTACACGATCCCCGCTGACAAGAATGCTGGTACGTTTGGCCCGATCACGATCAACAACAGCATCACTGTGACCGTGCCGTCCACCAGCGTCTGGTCCATCGTTTAAGGAGCCGTCATGGGCGTTAAATTAGTATCAGTAAGCGGTGGGTCGGTTGAGATCAACCCGCCAGCTACTGCAAGCAACTTCACGGCCACCATGCCTGCCGGTACCGGCAACGTGGTGGTCAACGGCGTCAATGGTGCTCTGGTGTCAGGCACTGCTGTGGCATCGACCTCGGGCACCAGCATTGACTTTACTGGCATTCCGTCGTGGGTGAAGCGGATTACGGTGATGTTGAGTGGGGTGAGTACGAATGGGACAAGTTCTCCTATGCTTCAGCTAGGAGATTCAGGTGGCATCGAAACAACTGGATACGCGGTTACTTCTGCAACAATAAGCGCAACGCCGGGTGTAAGTGCATACACAACTGGTTTCACAATTAGGTCTGGAAATTCTTCAGCCGCATTACTTGGGCATTTTGTTTTGACATTACTTGGGTCAAATAATTGGGTTTGCTCAGGTAATTTTGGCGACACTGGCACAACGACAAACTATGTTGTCGGTGGACAGAAAACCCTTTCTGACACCCTAGACCGCGTCCGCATCACAACCGTCAACGGCACTGACACCTTCGACGCTGGCTCCATCAACATCTTGTACGAGTAAGCCATGACGTGCGCTGTGTACTGGATTCGCTGTGCTGACCACACTGACATGTTTAGCCAGGGGTACATTGGCGTCTCCAAGAATACGCAGCGCCGTTTTGTTGAGCACCAGCGAAAGTCAGAAAACCCACACCTTAAAAGCGCCATTCAAAAATACGGCTGGGATGCTTTGGCCAAAACAGAAATTTTGGTCGCCGAAGAAGCCTACTGCCTTGATGTCGAAGCCAAGTTGCGGCCGGATAAAAACATCGGGTGGAATCTTGTCGCTGGTGGTGGTTTGCCGCCTGTTTTGACTGGCGCCCGCCCATGGATGCACGGCCGCCCGTCTAAAAACAAAGGTAAAACACGGACCAGCGATACTCGGCAGAAAATTAGCGCCGCAGTTAAACTGGCCATGCAAAACCCAGCCCGTCGGGAAATTAACCGGCAATTGCTGCTCGGTAAGCCGTCGTTGGCTAAAGGATTGCGCCACACCGAAGAAAGTCGTGCGAAAATGAGTCAAGCGAAGCGCGGAAAGCCTTCAAAACTCAAAGGTGTAGCGGCTACGCCAGAAAAAGTTGCCACGATGGTTGCCGCTGCCAGAGCGTATCCGTGGACTTGCCCGCACTGCCAAGCAACTGGACACGGGCGCGGTGCAGCCATCCGATGGCACTTCGATAACTGTAAACATAAAGGAGTGACATATGGTCACTAGAGTGGATGGAAACAACGGCGTCTTACAGTCGTATGACTTTCAAGTCCTGACGACCGGCTTCTCGTACACCTTCCCCACTGGCACCACGACCCTGATCGCAGCGCCTGCGGGCACGCTCGCTACCGGCACGATCACGATGCCTGTCTCTCCTGCTGACGGCATGGTGATCACCATCACCACGACGCAAGAGATCACAGCCCTCACGATCAACGGCAACACGGGCCAGAGCATCGGTGGCACTCAGACCACCCTGATGGCAGCGAACAGCTCGATCAGCTTCGTCTACCGCCAGTCCAACACAACGTGGTATCGCAACAGCGCCCCGGCGCTCGGCAACGTCGGCACAGCTCCCGTGTACGCTGCTCGTGCTTGGGTGAACTTCAACGGCACAGGCACAGTCGCCATCCGGGCTAGCGGGAACGTGAGTTCAATCACAGACAACGGGACTGGTGACTACACGGTGAACTTTACGACCGCGATGCCGGATGCGAATTATGCGGTGGCAGCTTCTGCTGGAAGATTGGGCGATAAGAACACGACCATCGTTCTTGGAAGCCAAGCTACATATGCCGGCAATAAGACCACAACAGCAGTCCGCGTAAATTGTCAGTCGTTTCAAAACGGCTCAACAGACACCGACATGACTGACGTGTCCATCTTCCGTTAACCAGGAGCCATCATGCCTATCACCATAGACGGTAACGGAATCATCACTGGCGCAGCGACGCTGACGACGACCGTTGCCAACCCCACCTTCACCACACCCAACATCAACTCGGCGCAGTTCGCCACGGTGTCGGGCACTGCACCCATCTACCCCTGCCGCGCATGGGTGAACTTTAACGGCACTGGCACTGTGGCTATTCGGGCCAGTGGTAACGTGACGAGTATTACGGATAATGGTGTTGGTGACTATACGGTCAACTTTACGACTGCGATGCCGGATGCGAATTATTCGATGGCAGGGTCTGCTGCTTTAACTACAACCTCGGCAACCCCTAGAACAACTGCCCCAGTTGGTACGAACGGTGTCGCTGTAGGAAATTGTCAAATTCGAGTGTGTGACGACACAGGCGCTGCGTCCGATTGTGCGATGGTCAGTGCAAATTTCTTCCGCTAACCCAAAGGAACCAAAATGAACCAACGCATCATTTACCCCAACGACGATGGCGGCGTGTCCGTCATCGTGCCTGCTGCCGAGTGCGGCCTGACGATTGAAGAGATCGCAGCCAAAGACGTTCCGGCAGGCAAACCCTTCCAGATCGTGGATGTCGCTGACATTCCGTCTGATCGCACTTTTAGAGGAGCATGGTCATGGGCATCGTAATCGACATCAACAAGGCAAAGGCCATCGCCCACAACGCTCGCCGCGCCGCCCGCGCTGCTGAGTTCGCGCCGCTGGACATCAAGGCCACCATCCCCAGCGAAGCCGCTGCGGCTGAGGCTGCGCGCCAGGCCATCCGCGACAAGTACGCCGCGATTCAAGCTGACATCGACGCTGCCCCCGGTGTGCCTGAACTCAAACTGATCGCTGACTCGTTGGTGTGACATGAATACTCCAGAGATCGACCCCGTAAAGTACGGCGTTCTTTGGGAACGTGTTCAGGCGATGGACAAGAAGATGGACAAGATGGAAACCCAGATTGACCAGCTTCTTGAACTCGCCAACAAGTCCAAAGGTGGGTTCTGGATGGGCATGACCATCGCATCCGGTGTAGGCGGCGTTATCGGCTGGATCACAAGTCACTGGAAGGCTTGACATGTACACCCTCGGCGCTCGGTCCAAAGCACGACTCAAGGGTGTCCATCCTGATCTGGTGAAGGTGGTGGAACGCGCCATCCAGATCACCACGGTAGACTTCACCGTGCTCGAAGGGCTGCGTGATCCACAGCGACAAAAGAAGCTGGTGGAGTCGGGTGCCAGTCAAACCTTGAACAGTCGGCACATCACCGGTCACGCTGTCGATCTGGGTGCTTGGGTTGATGATCAGGTTGACTGGTCGTGGCCCCTGTACCACCAGATTGCCAAGGCGATGAAGACAGCCGCATCTGAGTTGGACGTTCCCATCGAGTGGGGTGGAGACTGGCGCACCTTCAAGGATGGACCCCACTGGCAACTACCTCGTAAGGAGTACCCATGATGGACCCGTTGACCATACTTGCAGCCCTCGGCCCACTGGCGGTTGACTTAGGGAAATCCCTGATTGGTCGGTTCATCCAGACCGACACCTACAAGCCGGTGAACGTGGACGAGTACGTCAAGATGCGCCAGCTTGATCTGGACATGTTCAAGGCGATGAACGATGCCGGGGGTACCAACCCATCGTACCCGTGGGTCGAGGCTGCTGTGCGCCTCATGCGCCCCTCGGTCGCTTTGATTGTCTTGGGTACGTGGGCCACCCTCAAACTCAACGACATGGACAGCGCCTCGGTGGACAACTTCGCCGCTGCCGTGGGTTTCTACCTGTTTGGCGACCGCACGCTGTTCTACGCCCGCAAGACCAAATAGACCAGCGGCGCCCAGACGAGCCAGCCGAGCAAACCCAGTAAAACCCACTGGGCTAACTCCCGCAAAACCTGCCGCCAACAACTGGGCGGCAGCGCTTCGCGGGCGTATTCCCTGCGCCCGACCCGGGCGACTTTGGCTTGCGTCATAGGGGCACCCCTTCCAGTTTGGGCAGCACGGTCATGCGCTTGTTGGCGAACTCGGCCCGGGCGAACGCCAGCGCCCGCTCCATGTCCTTGATGGTGATCACGTCCATCTGGGCGTCGTGCAGCTCCATGAGGTCTTGCAGCGCCTTGATCTGCTCGGCGGTCGGCACAAACCGTTTGGTTGTCACCGCCCGGTGGACGATGCCCAGCAGCGCCTCCCGCCCGTTGATGGCCACGTCCTTGTACTCGGCGCCGAAGCCGAGCTGATACAACGCCTCGACGATGTTGGACATGGCGATCAGGATGTCAACGTCGCCCTTGGTGGCCGACCCACGCATGAGGGCCACCATCGCCTCGCTGTTCTTGATCTTGAGGTCGAGCAGGTAGGAGTCGTGCTTGGCCACCGGGGTCATGCTCTCCATGACGTAGGCGATGGGGTTGCGGATGACGCCCCGGGGCCGGTACTTGCTGCGCTTTCTCATTTGGCTTTGCTGTAGATGGTGAACACCCGGCGCTTGTTGGTGCCGTTGCCGGTGTTGGCTTGCGTGGACTTCAAAGACTTGGTGAACTCTTTGGTGCTGGCGATGCTGTCCTCGCCCTTGCGCCAGTCGAACGCGTTGCCTTTGCTCTTGACGATCTTCGTGCCAGGCCAGTAGTTCATTCCTCTGTCCCCTTGTGCAGATAGGCGCTCAGGCGCTTGATCTTGGCCTCGTAGTATTTGCACATGGAGTCGGCGTACTCGCGCCCGCTCTGCGCGTCCAGCAGCTTGCGCTTGGAGTCTTCCAGCTCGCGCAGGGCGATGGCGTCCGCGCTGGGGGCGGCGTAGATTTTCTTGAGATAGTCGATCAGGTTCATTTAGTGGCCTCTTTAAGAATCTCCGCGCGCTCACGGGCGGCGCGCAGGGTTGTGTAGCGCTGGTGCAGACGCTCCAGCACAGTCACTCGTTTAGCGCCTTCGCGCTCATTCGTTAGCAGGTCGAGCACTTGCTGCTCGGACATCGTGCTCAGTTGGTCATTGAGTTTTCGCCAGGAGAGCATCTAATTTCCTTTCCAGTTCGAGGATCGTCTTGATCGTGCGCGCCATGCTGCGCTCGGCAGCGTTGTACATGCGCTGCTTGTGGCGCAACTCTGAACGCGCCGCCTTGAGCTTGGCTCGGTAGAAGTCAATGCGTTTCATTTTTTCTCTTCCAAAATTGCGCTGATGATCTTGCCGCACCGGCAACATTGGTACATGTAGTGGTTCGGGGTGCGGTGCTTGATGCCGAAGTTGCTCGGCTCCCACCGGTGTTTGCAGGTCATGCGTTCTTCTCCCGCAGCTTGGCTTCGATGGCGCGGGCAAATGCTTGGTCTTGATCGTCGTTTTTGTCGGTCATGTAGCCGTAAAACGCAATGCTCGCAGCCTCCTCAATTTCCTCATCCGTCAGTCCCACCCACGGCTTGCCAGCGTTAGCGTTTGCTGGTGGGACGTTCAGCGATGTCTTCCCGCGAGGTTCTTGCGCCATCGCCCAATCAAGCCACTGGGCTGCCGTCATTTCGTAGTAACCGTCAGGCCCGACAGAGGACAAGTCCTCACCAACGCGAATGGCTGCGTTACGCCACGCCACCGGCTCCTGCTGTGCTGGCTGCTCGGCCAGTGCTTCGCGGATGTTGTCTGCTACATCTTGTGCTTCTTCAAGAGACCACACCTGTGTGCATTGCCATTGTTTGTCCAACAACTCCAGCGCCAGCTTCAGCGCCTCGTCTTTCTTGCTCATAGGTTCTGCCCCCTCTGTGCGCACGGCCACACGTTTTTGAGCACGTGGTTGACGATGCGGTCTGCGGTGTTGTGGCGGTTTGCTGGGTTGTTCTCCAAGTACAGCTTCACCATGTCGTACAC
>JACCDS011263206.1_pt1 | contig 36710 bp, 27 predicted proteins | sample 7446441 | NCBI WGS metagenome assembly JACCDS01 (sample SAMN15323445, study PRJNA562643) | freshwater metagenome | isolation source: river surface water | place: USA:Blue River Watershed | collected 2017-08-17
CCTGGTCGGGCGCGGTCTATGCGGCCAGCCGCGGCATGCTGGAGATGATCGAGATCCTGAAGGTCAAGCGTGAATTCCTGTACCTGCTGCTTACGCTGACGCAGGAAAAGAACGTGAAGGTGTCGCGCTTTCCGTTGATCTATCTCGACGAGACCATACTCGCGCATACCAACCTCGCGGAATTCCGCAAGTTCCTGCAAGAGAGCGAGAACGAGGCGCTGCTCGACCGGATGGTCATCATCCAGGTGCCGTATACGCTGAATTTCAACGACGAGGCGCGCATCTACAAGAAGTTGATTTCCTCCGCCGCCCCAGCCTTCCGCGAAGTGCATCTCGATCCGCATGTGCTGCATGCGGCGGCGGTGTTCGCGATCCTGACCCGACTGCATGAAGTGGATGACAAGGATCAGGAACTGGCGAAAAAAGTCCGCATCCATGCCAACGAAGATGTCGAAGGCATCAACCGCAACGACGCCGAGCGTGCGCGGCAGAAAATGCCGGACGAGGGTCTGGGCGGCGTATCGCCGCGTTTCGTGATCAATGCGCTGTCGAACGCGATCATCCAGTCCAACACGCGCAGCCTGACCACGATGGATGTGCTGCTGGCACTGAAAGATGCCATCGACAGCGACGCACGTATCGACCCGAAGAAAAAGCGCAAGTGGATCGACTACCTCGTGCTGGCGCGCAAATTTTTCTACAACCGCTGGGTCAAGGAAGACGTGCACAAGGCGCTCTTTGTGTCTTTCGAGCAGGAGGCGCAGGACCTGCTGGAGAAATACCTCGATGAGGTCGAGGCAACGCTGGACAACCGCCAGATCCACGATCCGATTACCAACGAGGAAAGGCGGCCCGACGAACGCTTCCTGCGCTCCGTAGAAGAAAAGATTCACATCTCCGATTCGGGCAAGCAGTCGTTCCGGCAGGAAGTAGTCCGCAAGGCGATGGGTGCGTTCAAGCGCGGCGAGAATTTCACGCTCGACAGCCATGCGCAGTTGCATGACGCGGTACAGCAATACCTGTTCGAGCAGCGGCGCGATGTGTTGCGGCTGGTCAGCTCCAGCAGCCGCCCGGACGAGGAAGCGCGGCAGAAAATATCAATCGTCGAGAAGCGTCTGGTCGATGAATACGGTTACGACAGCCACAGCGCGCGCGAAGCACTGAATTACGTGACGACGCTGCTGGCGCAAGAATGAGGTGCGACAAGTGGAAAACATTGCGCCAATGCGAGGGTCAAATCACCGGATATGAGGTTGTTCTTTGCCGCCTCGGGTCCGTTCGCAGCACATTCGGGATGAGAGGCGATGCATGACAGTCCACAGCACGATTTCAACCGGTTCGCCGTGGTATGCGCTGTTTTCGCGTGGCGCGCGCGACTGGCTGCGACATAACCAGAAAGTTCGTGACAGTGTGCAGCAGCACCTGCCGGACCTGGTCGCCGGATCGGACCTGATCACCGGCCCGGAAGAGCGCACCGTTCATTTGCCAGTGCGCCTGCTGGAGCACGCCCGCTTCCGGCTGGCCAACAACCAGATGGATGCCGCGCGCAATGCGGGTCAGGGCCAGGGGCAACCCGGCGACGTACTGCGCCCTGCCGCACCCATGTCGGATGAGGATGACGAAGGCGACGGCGACAACAGCGAAGGCGAAGTCAAGCTGCTGCTGGAACTGAAGGTCGATGACATCGTCGACTGGCTGTGGGAAGAGCTGAAATTGCCCGACCTGCAGCCCAAGCAGAAGACCACCCTGTCCGACGATGAATTTGTACGCGAAGGCTGGGACAAGCGCGGAGCGCGCGCGCGCCTGGATCGTCGCCGCACCGTGAAGGAAGCTGTGAAGCGGCGTGCGATACAACACGATCCGGTGCCGTTCTCGAATGAAGACCTGCGCTTCCGGCAGCTGGTGCATCGGCGCAAGCCGGCCACCAATGCGGTGGTGCTGTTCGCGCTTGACGTGTCGGCCAGCATGACGGATGCCGAGCGCAAGCTGTCGAAGACGTTTTTCTTCTTCGTGCTGCAGGGCATACGGCGCAAGTATGGCAAGGTCGAGACGCGCTTCATCGCACACACCACGCAGGCCTGGGAATTTTCGGAGCCGGAATTCTTTCAGGTCACCGGCGCCGGCGGCACTGGCGCATCGTCCGCGTTCGATCTCGCGATCGAGATGATCGAATCGGAATATGACCCGTCGCAGTACAACGGCTACCTGTTCTATGCGTCAGATGGCGAGAATTTCACCGAAGACCGTGGCGCAGCGACCGCCGGCCTGAAGAAGCTGACGCAGTTGCTGAACTACGTTGGCTATGTCGAAACCGTCCCCGGATCCTCGCGCGTGACGGATACCGAGATGAAAACCATTTGCAGCCAGCTGGAGCAGGCCGGCGCTTCACTTGGCAGCTGCGTGCTGAACCAGCCGGATGATATCTGGAAGGCGATACGGAAATTCTTCATGCAGGAAGCGATGCAGGAAGCGGAGGCTTGATGGATCAGGCAGAGCTGACAAATTATGCAGACCAGATCGAAGCGCTTGCGCAAAAGCTGGGACTGGACTATTACGCGGTCGATTTCGAAGTCGTGCCGAACAATTTCATGATGGAGATCGCAGTCTACGGACTGCCGGTGCGTATGCCCCACTGGTCGTTCGGCATACGCTACATCCATCAGCTGATCCGGCAAGGTATGGGGCATTCGCGGATTTTCGAAGTGATGTTCCCGGGCGATCCCTGCCATGCGTATCTGGTGCGGGATAACTCGATTGCCGAAAACACGCTGGTGGTCGCGCACGTGATCGGACACGCGGACTTCGCGAAGAACAATCACCTGTTCGCGCACTTCAAGGAAATGGCCGGCGGCCACATTCTCGAGCAGGCGGCCGAGCGCTCGCACACGATAGAGATGGCACTGGCCGAGCATGGACAGGACCGGGTCGAGCCTATCCTCGATGCGGCGCTGGCGCTGGAGCCCCATGTGGACGTCAACCAGCCGCTGCATCGGCCGCCCTATCCGCTGTCTTCTGCGCCGCTGACACGTAGCGAACCCGCCGGGGCATTTGCGCAGCGCTTCCATCGCCTGCCCGGCGAAGTCGAAGCGAGTACGCCGGTCGCGCGGCATCATGCGACGATACCGCCGCGGCCAGAATATGACCTGTTATGGTTTATCGCCCATTACGCGCCGGAGCTGGAAGGCTGGGAGCGCGACATCTTCCTTGCGGTGCGCGAAGAATCGTTTTATTTCTTTCCGGTCTACGTTTGCCAGATCATGAACGAGGGCTGGGCATCGTACTGGCACGCGCGACTGCTGCGCGAAGCGGACTTTCTGCCGTCGGACCTTTATGTGTCCGCGATCAAGGCGCACTCGGATGTAGTCAGGCCGTTCGCAGCGGACAATCAGCTGGCGCTGTCGATCAACCCGTACCATCTCGGCTTCTCGATCTGGGAAGATATCATCGAGAAGCAGGGACTCGACAAGGCGCGGCAGATCTGCCGTGACGAGGATGACTTTGGCTTCATCCGCAACTACCTGACGCCGGAGCTGGCCGAGAAACTGAACCTGTTCGTGTACGAGACGGATCTTGAAGGCGGGATCCGGATTGCGGACAAGGACATTCATGCGATACGCGAGGCCATCCTTGCGCCGAAATTCAACTACGGCGCGCCGCGCGTGGCGGTTAACGCGATGCATGTCGACGGCAGCCTCGAGCTGGTGCATGACTACCGCGACGATGGTCGCGGACTCGACATACCGCGTGCCGAGCGCGTACTTGATTACCTGTCGCGCGTGTGGCGCCGGCCGGTGAGTCTGCAAACCGCAGGCAGCAGCGGGAATCCGCGGGTGGTTTGTAGCAAGCCTTCCGTGAAGCGCTGATTTGGTTCAGAAACTCAGCAGCACGGTGACGCCAAGCTGGTAGTGACCCACCGAGACATTCTGTCGCGCAGGGATGCGGCCGTACACAGGCAAGGACAGCGTGGTCGTGGTCAGCAGCGGCGTGTGAAAGCTCAGTACGCTTTGCGCGTCGATCGGTTGGGCGCGTGCCGGATCGCGGTACATCGCAAAGCTCAGCACTTCCCCACTGGCCGGATTGCGCATGCTCAGCTGACCTGCAGCCAGGCCGCTGAAGCCGATCTGCAAGTTCAGCTGCTCGCCACGGAAAGCCGGCGTACACTGAACCGCGAAGCTGGTCTGGATATCTAGCGCTATCGCGGACTGCGGATCGTATTGGCCGAACACGAATTGCGGCGCGCTTTCGACCACGCAGGACATTGCGCCGGCATCGGCCGCTGCACCGAGCGCAATCAGCGCGAGCGTTTTGATCATTCGCGATGCGGAGCGGCTCATGGCTTCACCTCAACACCCAGACACGGGTACTGGCCGAGGTAAGGAATACTGCCCTGCTCCGGTTGGCAAGGAATGCGTACGCTGCATTGCCCGGTCGGCCACTTGGCCACAGCGCGATTATCCTGCTTCAAACCGGACAGATAGACCAGTCCCTCACGCCCGACACCGAACGGTTCGCCTTCGATCCCGCTCTCATCGACCAGCGTGACGCTGGCGCCGGCAGGGACAGGCGTGCCGTCTTCCCGCATCAGGTTCAGCGTCGCCGCGAATACCCTTCTGACTGGCAGGTCGACCAGCACGCCCGAGCGCCAGGCCGGTACCGGGTACGTTTTCAGGCTGTCGATCTGTGCATCCAGCGGCAGATCCAGCTGCTCCACTGACACATGGTTCTTCATGTACGGGTACAGTCGCGGCAGCAGCGCGTAGCCTTCGACATTGGTGCGGGCGGCCAGCTGATTGTCGACATAGATGCGCACGTTCGCATAGCCGGGCAGTCGTGCCACGCCAAAGCTGGAATCAATGCGCCGCGACAGGAACCATTGACCGTCAAGCGTTGCCACGGCACCTGTCAAGCCTATCCTTGCGCTCGTCTGACCGTTCAGCTCGGCCGCTTCCACGCGCGCAAGTCCGTAGGCATTCTGTGCGTACAGCGAGGCTTGCTGAGCCGCGTTGTGTGCAAGCTGCAGGCGGTATCCCCAGCCTTCTGCAGGCGGCAGGCTTTTCTGCAGCTGGATCACCTGCTGCGTTGGTCCGCTTGACGATTGGGCATGATAAGCACTGGCACTGATTGCGGGACCCAGGCGCATGATCCAGAACAGGTTCACCGAGGTATTGCTGCGCTCAGCATTCAGGTGCGCGACCGACAGCACCAGACTGCCCCAGCTTGTCTGCAAAGTGCTGAAACTGGCTGTTGCAATCGATAACGGTTCGGCGAAAAGACGCTGCTGGCGTGTCCATGACAAGCCCAAGCTGCCGATACCGGATATCTGATAACCGTAAAACAGGCTATCGAGACGACGCAGGGTTTGCTCGGCATCCACTCCGGTCTGGCGGTAATCCAGGCTGGCGATTTGCGACCGCAGCGAATAACTATGAAGTTTCGTGCGGCGCTCGAAACCAACGGCGAACTGCATGCCCTGGCCGGCATCGCTGTGACTGATGCCGGTTGCTGCAGTGGCCACGCCAAGGCCCGGCAGCGCATTGGCCACCCCTGCCAGCAATCCGCTCGGCCCGCCCTGCTGCAGGCTGGCACCTGCCTCCAGCGTGAGGCGGTCGCTGAACCCGTGGCGCCAGCTGGCCGACGCCAGCGCATCGCCGTAATCATTACTTCGCATGCCGAAATTCTTGCGCAGCGCACCGACTTCGAACGAGTAGGCGCTCAACCCGGCCGCCAACAGCGCGCTGCTCGAATAAAAGCGCTGGCTGATCAGCTGCTCCTGTCCCGACAAGTCGGTCAGCTTCAGCAGCACCTCGCCATCACCGGTCACCATGGGGGCGGCGCTGATCGAGAACGGCCCCGGCGGCAAGGGATTTCGGGACTGCAGCACATTGTTGACATACAGGTCAGCCGTCGACGGCAGCGCCGACTGTCCTGACAGCGTCGCAATCGGCACCGTGACCAGGTCGGGACGGGTCTGGAAATTCGTGCCCCACTGCAGACCGCCGAATCGAACCGGTCGTCCCAGCAAAGTCGGCGCGCGCATGATCGCATCGCCGATGCGCAGCGTCTGCATTGTTTCAACGTGATCGATGGTGTAGCTGCTATCCAGTCGCAGCGATTTTTCCAGATCCGGACGATCGACCAGCCAGTGATCAGTAATGCCAACGCCGTGGCCGAGGCCGGCGCCCAGTTGCGCGTAAACGGAATGGCCAACCCCGCTGGGCGTGTGGTCGACCAGCAAGTCGTAATTCAGGAATGCGCCGGTACTGCGCGCAGCGATGCTGGCGTCTCGCGTCCGCGATCGCACGCGCGTTGCTTCGAATCCGGAAGCAAGCAGGTGAAGCTTCAGCGCCTGGGACGCTTCGTCGAACCGAAGTGCGGAAAGCGGCAGGGACGCCACCTGTACATAGTCGGCGCCATTGACTTGACGTAGCGGAGCCTCCGGCACAGCCACATTCGCCAGCTTGAGCGCTGCCACCGGCAACCACCAATGCCCGCTGCTATCGCGCAGCGCCAGTACGGCTTCGCTGCTGGTTTGTTCATTGATGGTTAGCGAGATCAGTGCCAGATCATCACCGGCATCGTCTGCCCCGGCATTGAGAGAAAAAAGCAGCCCGCCAACGATGAGGGCAATGAGCGGACCGAATCGTAGCCGGTAATTCCGGTCGGTCGCTGGCCGCTCAGCGCGAAACCGGCACTGCATGGAATTCAACCAGACCGGCATGGGTTCTTGCCCTGATCAGCATTTTTTTGTCGGGATCGAAAGCGGATGCCTTCAACTGCCATTCCCGCTGCTGGCCCGGCAGCACATAGTTGGAGCCTGTCTGGATCGCGATGACTTTGTCCGGCGCATCCTCGCTGAAAAGTGCCAGTTCCGAAAAATGCGCGGAGGCCTTGCCCGAATTCGACAGCGTCAGCCTCAGTTGCCGGGGCGTGTCCATCGCCAGCGTGGCCTCGATCTTTTCCCTCGCATCGGCGACGGGCTTCAGAAAAACCGGCATGCTGATTCGTAACGCGACTTGCAGGCCTTTGAAGTCGGCTGCAGGCGGCGGCGGAATTTCTTCTAGCAACAGGCGGTAAGCACTCTCCTGCGCGGGATCGGGCTTACGCAGGGTCCCCACTCGCAGCACCTGTCTTGCACCGGGATTCAGGCGGAAGATCTGCGGGGTGACGATGATCTCCCGCGTGGGCGTCGTCTGATCCTTGCCGTCAGCCTGCGACCAGGCCAGGCTACTCGCCTGTATCGTCACCGGCATGTCGCCATTGTTTTCGACCTGAATTACCGCGCTGGACTGACGCTCGGAAAGCTCGACCCGAATCGGCTGGACGGCGAACGATCCAGCATGAACGGCACGGACAGGGAGGAGAGAAAGCGTCAGAAAAAGAAGCGGAAGCAAGCAGGAACACGCCCGGCAATTCAGCCAATGCAGCGCTATGCGATTTGCCGGGCGTGCCATGATCAGAACACCACAGTGGCGATCACGGTATCGTTGTAAGCGCCGGTCGATACATCCTGCTGCGCATCGATCTTGCCGCAAACGCTGAAGGTCGTTGCCGCAATACCGGTCGCGACACCCGGATCAAACACTGACTGGCCGCTCGCGCCCCAGGCATCGGTCTCGCTGTTATTGCACGTGTGGCCTACGCCTGCCGGCTTGAGCAGGTGGTAGGTCAGCAGCTCCGACGTCGTTGCATTCTTCATTGCGCGCAGACCGGTGGTGCCGTCCGGATTCTGGCCGGCATCGAGCGTAATGGTCGGGTGAGTACCCTTTACGCAGGCCACGGTGATCGAACCAGCCGAATAAGTCGGCTGGGTACTTGCCGGATGATAGCTATTGCCAAAGTTAACGGCGGATACGCTGTCGATGGTGCAGCTGGCGTCGATCGTCGCGGTCACGTTCAGGTTACTGGTCGCCGTGCCAGCGTTAGCCGTATTGACGGCGCCAACGGCAACGATCGATACAGAGGCGAGAAAAAATCTGATGGATTTCATCATCGGTTCCTTTTCAAATTGAAGGGAAGCCGATCTTAAGGACTGGCCTTGCATGTCGATTTTGTATCGCCGTTTTCAGCACCGTTAATTTTTGCCGGCGCGACATCAGATGATATTTCGTGGTGAGCCGACAACGCACTGTTGTGGTCAAACCAGAATCTCGGACACACCGGTACCTCGTTTGAACCCCTCTTCTGTCGAACGCGTCGTTGCGATCCGATACTGGACGCCGTCGGTGCTCAGTTTTACGACCACCCGCCCGCTGGCGCTAAGCTATGTGCCGGGCCAGTACGCACGCCTGGCCGTGCAGTCCAACGGGCAGCTGGTCTGGCGCGCGTTTTCCTTCGTCTCCGCGCCGCATGAAAGCCTGCTGGAATTCATCGCTGTTCTGATATCGAACGGACTGTTTACGTCAGCGCTCAGAGATATGCGGGCGGGCGACACCATCCATGTCGAGCATGAGAACTACGGTTTTCTGACATCCGACCGCTTCACCGATGGCGAGGATTTGTGGATGCTGGCGACCGGCACCGGCATCGGCCCCTTCGTGTCCATGCTGCGTGATGGTGCGGTGTGGAAGCAGTTCCGGCGCATCGTGCTCGTGCACGGCGTGCGGGATGCGGCGCAACGGGTGTATCGCGATGAATTGCTGCACATGCAGTCAATGCGAGGGTCGAATGCCTTGTTGCTGCCCTACTGCCTGAGCCGGCCCGGACCGCACGGGCTAGCCGGCCAAATGATCGAGGGAAGGATCACGAGCGCATGGGACTCGGGGGTACTGGAAACGACGGCCGGCACGCCCGTCACCGCAGACGCGTCGCGGGTCATGTTGTGCGGTAATCCGCAGATGATCGACGATATGCGAGCGCGCCTGCATGCGCGCGGCATGAAGCCCTGCCGCCGGCTGGCACCGGGCCAGTTTCTGACCGAGAATTATTGGTGAGAATCGAAGCGCTTGCCTTGCGAGACGAGTTGTTCCAGCAAAGCGGACACCTTCCACACGCCCGGAGGCTGGGCGCTGGCGTAGCGTCGTATCGCGTCGAGCACCCTGGGCAAGCCAAGCGTGTCCGCATAAAACATCGGACCACCCCGGAACGGCGGGAATCCATAACCGCTCAGGTACACGATATCGATGTCGGATGCGCGCAGCGCGATGCCTTCGTCGAGGATCTGCGCGCCTTCATTGACCAGGGCAAACAACAGGCGCTCGACGATCTCCTGATCGCCGACCTGCCGTCGCTGAATACCGAGACCGGTCGAGCAGGCAACGATCATGTCGTTGACTTCGTCCGAAGGATAGGCCTGCCGATCGCCGGCACGATAGTCATACCATCCGGCCGAGGTCTTTTGTCCGAAGCGCCCTTGTTCGCACAGCTTGTCGCCGATTTTCGAGTACAGGAGGTCGGGCTTCTCGACATAGCGACGCTTGCGGATATACCAGCCTATGTCGTTGCCAGCGAGGTCGCTCATGCGGAACGGACCCATCGCGAAGCCGAACTGCTCGATAGCCTTGTCGACCTGCGCCGGCAGGCAGCCCTCTTCCAGCAGGAAGAAGGCCTGACGCAGGTACTGCTCGATCATGCGGTTACCGATGAACCCATCGCAGACGCCCGACACGACACCGGTCTTCCTGATCGTTTTTGCCAGCGCCATGACGGTCGCCAGCACATCGGTCGCCGTGTGTTTTCCGCGCACGATCTCAAGCAGCTTCATCACGTTCGCGGGGCTGAAGAAGTGCATGCCGATCACGTCCTGCGGCCGCTTCGTGAACGCAGCGATCCGGTCCAGGTCGAGCGTGGAGGTGTTTGACGCGAGTATGGCGCCGGGCTTCATCACGGCGTCGAGCTGGCGGAACACCGCCTCCTTGACTGCGATGTCCTCGAACACCGCCTCGATCACGATATCGGCGCTGCCAATCGCGTCATAGGACAGCGTGCCGGCGATCAGTGCCATTCGCTGCTCGAGCTGTGCTGCGGTCAGACGGCCTTTCTTCAGCGTGCCTTCGTAGTTCCTGCGGATGGTGGCCAGACCCTTGTCGAGCGCTGGCTGTGTCGTTTCCAGCATCGTCACCGGCAGACCGGCGTTGGCGAAGTTCATTGCGATGCCGGCACCCATGGTACCGGCGCCGATCACGGCGACCGATCTGACTGCTCGCAAAGGGGTATCGGCACGCACATCCGGAATCTTGCCTGCCGCACGCTCGGCAAAGAAGGCATGGCGCAGCGCTTTCGATTCGGGGGTCTCGACCAGTTCGAGAAACAGGTCGCGCTCGATAGCGAGTCCCTCATCAAAGTCCTTGTGGACCGCTGCCTCCAGCGCAGCGATGCAGCGAACCGGCGCAGGATAGTGGGTCGATGTTGCGCTGACCCGCTGCCGGGCTGCCTGCAGGAAGCTGTCAGCCTCCGGATGCTCGACACGCAGTGCGCGCACCAACGGCAGCGGCCGCTGCGCGGCGATATCGCGCGCCAAGCTCAGTGCGTGCTGCAACAGGTCGCCATCAATGATGCGATCGAATAACTGCGTATCAGCCAGTTTGTCAGCCACCACTCCCGCGCCGGACACGATCATGTCCAGCGCCCTCTCCAATCCGACCGTGCGCGGCAGCCGCTGGGTGCCGCCGGCACCGGGCAGGATGCCGAGCTTCACCTCGGGCAAGGCAATCTGTGCGCCGGATTTCGCAATCCGGTAGTGACACCCCAGCGCCAGCTCCAGCCCGCCACCCATCGCCAGTCCCTCGATCGCGGCCACCACCGGCTTGGTCGCGGCTTCCAGGTGACGAATCACCGTATGCAATGAAGGTTCTTGCAAAGCCCCGGGCGTATTGAATTCTCGGATATCGGCGCCGCCAGAGAAGCGCTGACCGGCGCCGATCAGCACAATGGCCGTGATCCCTGCATTGGCCAGTGCCTTGTCGATGCCCTCGACGATGCCGGCGCGCGTGGCATGACCCAGCCCGTTCACCGGCGGGTTGTCGAGGGTGATGACGGCGATGTCGCCGTGCTCCTGATAGCGGGCGGTCATGAGGCGGTACTCCGGTGTTTTTTTTAGCCGCCTACTATACCGCAGTGAATTAACGGCTCTCTACCGCGACTTCACCTTCAGCAGCGCGCTGCGCTGCTGGTCTTCGCGATACGCATAATCGACGCGTCCGGCGCTGACCTTGCCTATCACCATCATGTTGGCCGTGATCGCTTCGTGGTCCTGCGCGCTGAAGGGCTTGTCGTAGCTGGTGACCACGCCTTGGTACCGTGTGTTCAGGCTTTCCAGCGCAGCCCGTATCGCATCACCATCCGGTGTTTTCGCCTGCCGCAGCGCCAGCGCCAGCAGATGCATGCCGTCATAGCCCTGGGCCGCGCTCATCGGAGACGGTATCGCCTCGGTGCGGAAATGGCGGCGGTATGCCAGCAGGAAGCTGTTCTTCGCCGTCGAGCCCGCATCCTGTATGAAGGTCTGCGGCACCAGCGCGCCTTCACCGGCAGTGCCGGCGGCATCGATGAAATTGCGCATCGACAGCGTCCAGCAACCGAGAAAAGGCACCTTCCAGGCGAGCGCGCCCACGCCGCGCGCCACCTGCGCCAGTTCCGGTCCTATGCCCCAGCTAACGATGGCCTGTGCACCGGACGAGCGCGCGCTGCGCAGCTGGCGCGTCATGTCGTTGTCGCCGATTTTGAAGCGCTGCACGGTCACCAGCGTCAGACCGGCATGGCGCACCGCATCGGCGAATGCGGCGGCGCCACTGTCGCCATAGGGCGTGTCATCCGCCAGCAGCGCGACGCGCTCGATGCCGCGCTTTTTCAAATCGGCAGCCAGTATTTTCGCTTCCAGATCGAGCGTGGGCGACACGCGGAAGATGAAGTTCACCGGACTGGCAGGCGGCGCGTAGCGTCGTGTCAGCGCAGGACCGGTCGATACCGCGACCATCAGCGGTATCTTCGCCTTCTGGTAAGCGTCGATCGACGCCAGGCCGACACCGGTATTCACGATGCCTATGGTCGCCGCCACCTTCATCCGCGTGAGTTCATCCGCAATGCGCGCGCCGACTTCATTGCTTGCCTGGTCGTCGCGCTCGATCAGCTCGATGGCTTGCCCGTGAATGCCGCCGGTTGCATTTATCTCTTCAGCGGCAAGGCGCACGCCATTGCGCATGCTTTCGCCCATCGGACTTGATCCGCCGCTGAAAGGACCGGTCAGGCCGATGCGCAGTGTCTGCGCGGACGACGGCAGTGCGACGATCAGGGAAAGAAGGAGCGCGCCGCCCGACAGTGAATGAAAAAAGCCCCGCATGCGAATCTCCTGAAGAGTTCAAGGTGGGGGCAGATTGTAGGTAGTCGATCCTCTTTGTCCATCAAAGCGGATCAACTGTGGTGCGGAGAATACCTTTGCGGCAGTCCGGAGTCCGGTAACAAGCCAAAGGCTCCGGACTCCGGACTGCCAACAAAGACTCAGACTGTCCGCAGCTGATAATCGCTGTAGGTTTCGCGGATACGGTTCTTCAGTATTTTCCCGGTCGCGCCGATCGGCAGTGCGTCGGTGAACACCACATCATCCGGCGTCCACCATTTGGCGATCTTGCCCTCGTAGAAGGCCAGCAGCTCTTCCTTTGTGACTTCCATGCCGGGCTTTTTCACAACCACCAGCAACGGGCGCTCGTCCCATTTCGGGTGCGGTATGCCGACGCAGGCCGCCTGCATCACGGCCGGATGCGCGACCGCAATGTTCTCTAGGTCGATCGAGCCTATCCATTCACCGCCGGACTTGATCACGTCCTTGCTGCGGTCGGTGATCTGCATATAGCCTTCGCTGTCGATCACGGCCACGTCGCCGGTCGGGAACCAGCCCGCTTCCAGCACATCACCGCCCTCGCCCTTGAAGTAGCCGGACACCACCCACGGCCCCTTTACCAGCAGGTTGCCGTAAGTCTTGCCATCCCAGGGCAGTTCCTCGCCGTGGTCGTCGACGATCTTCATGTCCACGCCATAGATGGCGCGGCCCTGCTTCTCGAGCTTGGCCTGCTTCTGATCTTCCGGCAGGCTCCGGTGCTTCGCCAACAGCGTGCAGGTCGTACCCAGCGGCGACATCTCGGTCATGCCCCACGCATGCACGACTTCGACGTCGTACTCATGCCGCAGCGTCTTCATCATCGCCGGCGGACACGCGGAGCCGCCGATCACGGTGCGCCGGAAGCTGGAGAATTTCAGCTTGTTTTGACCCACATAGGTCAGCAAGCCCAGCCACACGGTCGGCACGCCGGCCGAGAAGGTCACCTGTTCCTGCTCGAACAATTCATACAGGGACTTGCCATCCAGCGCCGGGCCGGGGAACACCATCTTCGCACCGGTCAGCAGCACCGAATACGGCAGGCCCCATGCGTTCACATGGAACATCGGCACGACCGGCAGCACCACATCGCGCGCCGACACATTCAACGCATCCGGCAGCGCCGACGCAAACGAGTGCAGGATCGTCGAGCGGTGCGAGTACAGCGCTCCCTTGGGATTGCCGGTGGTGCCCGAGGTGTAGCACAGGCTGGACGCGGAATTTTCATCAAACAGCGGCCATTCGTAATGCTCGGACTCGGCGCCGATCAGGTCTTCGTAGCAGCGCAGGTTCGGGATCTTGTCCGTCGCGGGTAGATGCGCCTTGTCGCACAGCGCGATGAAACCCTTGACCGTCTTGCACAGCGGCGCAATCGCCTCAATGATCGGCAAGAAGCTCATGTCGAACAGCAGATACTGGTCTTCCGCGTGGTTGGCGATAGACGCAATCTGCTCCGGATGCAGCCGCGGATTGATCGTGTGCAGTACCGCGCCCATGCCGGACACACCGTAATACGCTTCAAGATGGCGGTAGCCGTTCCAGGCCAGCGTCGCGATCCGGTCGCCGATGCCGACGCCCAGCTTCGTCAGCGCGTTCGCAAGCTGGCGAGCGCGGCGATGACAGTCACGGTAGGTATAGCGGTGGATGTCGCCTTCGACGCGACGCGACACGATCTCAACGTCGCCGTAGTAGCGATCTGCGTGCCGGATCAACGACGAGATGAGCAGCGGTTCACTCATCATGCGGCCCATCAGCGGGCTCTGCGGGTACTGCGCCATGTTGTCTCCGATGGTATTTGGTTTTATAAGTTTGCCCTACATATTCAGGCAAGGATTTTTAGCAAGGCCTATCTGCCCGTCAACCGCTTTCCATCGTGCAACGCAGCACGCAGGCGCGGACGATGCGATTCGGGGCGATCTGTCACAATGCGGCCTTGCCTTTTATCCGTGCGGCCATTGTTGCACAGACCGCGATGAACTCGCCTGACCATAACCAGCCCTTGCTGCACCGCCTCGCCGACCTGCGGCTGTCGAACGGCTTTGCCTCACTGCCGCCGGCTTTTCATACCCGGCTGCGCGCCACTCCGCTAAGCACGCCCTATCTCGTCTGCGCCAGCGACAAGGCGGCGGCGCTGATCGGGCTTGACCCGGCCGAATTTCAGACGCCGGCATTCATCGACGTATTCAGCGGCAATGCCGAGCTGGCGGCGTCGCAACCGCTGTCGGCGGTGTATTCGGGCCATCAATTCGGTGTCTGGGCCGGCCAGCTGGGTGACGGTCGCGCGATCCTGCTGGGCGAGGCGCCGGCGCCTTTGCTGGGCGCGCGCACGCTCGAACTGCAGCTGAAAGGCGCGGGCAAGACGCCGTATTCGCGCATGGGCGACGGCCGCGCTGTGCTGCGCTCGTCGATACGCGAATTTCTGTGCTCGGAAGCGATGGCTGCGCTCGGCATACCGGGCACGCGGGCGCTGTGCGTGATCGGCTCAGACCAGCCGGTGATCCGCGAGACGATAGAGACCGCTGCCGTCGTCACCCGCATGTCGCCGAGCTTCGTTCGCTTCGGCTCCTTCGAGCACTGGTTCTGGAACGACCGCAAGGAAGAACTGAAGACACTGGCAGATTATGTGATCGCGCGCAGCTACCCGGCGCTGGCCGACTCTGCGCAGCCTTATCATGCGCTGCTGCGTGAGGTCACGCGACGCTCGGCCGAGCTGGTCGCGCAATGGCAGGCGGTCGGTTTCATGCATGGGGTACTCAATACCGACAACATGTCCATCATCGGCGAGACGCTGGACTACGGCCCGTTCGGTTTCATGGAAGCCTATGATCCGGCGCATATCTGCAACCATACCGACCAGCAGGGGCGCTACGCTTACCGCATGCAGCCGCGCGTCGTCGAATGGAATTGCTATGCACTCGGCCAGGCGATGTTGCCACTGATCGGTGAGGTCGATGCCGTGCACGATGCGCTGTCCATTTATCAGCCGACCTTCGATGCGAAGATGGCCGCGCTATGGCGCGCAAAACTCGGTCTGCGCAGCACGCAAGCCGGCGACGAAGCCCTGGTGCGCAGCTTGTTCGCAAGTCTGGCCGCCAGCCGGGTCGACTTCAGCGCCTTCTTCCGCCGCCTGTCGTCATTGAAACTTGACGACCTCGCTGCCGACGCCGGGCTGTCCGACCTGTTCATCGACCGTGACGCATTCGCCACGTGGTCAGTAGAATACCGGCAGCGGCTGCGCGCCGAGGGCAGCGTGGACGCCGAACGCAAGCAGGCAATGAATCGCGTGAATCCGAAATTTGTACTGCGCAACCATCTGGCCCAGGTGGCCATCGACAAGGCGGCGCAGCAGGATTTCTCTGAAGTGAAGCGCCTGATGCAGATTTTGCAATATCCTTTCGATGAGCAGCCGGAGCATGAAGCCTATGCGGATCTGCCACCGGAATGGGCGGCGGGCCTGTCGGTCAGCTGCTCGTCCTGATACCTTGCCGGATAAGAAGTGATGGAAACGAAGAAAGTTACCCGCAGCGACGCCGAATGGCGCGCCATGCTAGAACCGCTGGAATATGAAGTCACGCGCCACGCTGCCACCGAGCGCGCATTCAGCGGCCGCTACTGGGACCACCATGCGCACGGCATCTATCATTGCGTGTGCTGCGGTACGCCGCTGTTCGAGTCGGACGCGAAATTCGACTCCGGCTGCGGCTGGCCGAGTTACTTCAGGGCGATAGACCCGGCGAACGTCGCCGAGCGTATTGACCGCAGTCACGGCATGCTGCGTACCGAGATTCTGTGCAAGGTCTGCGACGCCCACCTCGGGCATGTCTTTCCGGACGGCCCGCCGCCGACCGGACTGCGCTACTGCATCAACTCCGCGTCCCTGAAATTTACCCCCCAGCCATGAGCGCTCACGCATGAAACTGCTGTTCGATCTTTTTCCCGTCATCCTGTTCTTTGTTGTGTTCAAGGTCGCCGGTGCGCATCCGGAATCCGCACAAGCTCTCGGCAGTCAGTACCTGTCCTTCCTGGTGGCTGGCGGCGACGTGACGCTGAAGCAGGCGCCCATCCTGCTATCGACGGCGGTCGCCATCCTCGCGACACTCGGTCAGGTGCTGTGGCTGCTGGCGCGGCGCATGCATGTCGACAATATGCTGTGGGTGTCACTGGCGATCATCGTGGTGTTCGGCGGCGCGACCATCTATTTTCATGACGAGCAATTCATCAAGCTGAAACCCACCGTGCTCTACTGGTGCTTCGCGCTCGCACTGCTGGGTGCGCAATTCTTGATGCGCAAGAACCTGATCCGCTCGATGATGGGAAAACAGATGAATCTGCCCGACGCGGTCTGGCACAAGCTGAACCTCGCCTGGGGATCGTTCTTTGCCGTGATGGGTGCGGTGAACCTGTACGTCGCGTTCAGCTTCCCGCTGGAGTTCTGGGTCAATTTCAAGCTGTTCGGCTTCATGGGCCTGATGCTCGCTTTCATCATTGCGCAAACCCTGTTTTTGTCCCGCTACCTGAAGGAACCCGAATGAACCGTCCCGAACGCATCCACGCGCTGCTGAGCGCGGAGCTCGCGCCGCTGGCGTGTGTGGTCGATGACGAATCCCACCTGCACGCCGGCCATGCGGGCGCTGCGTCCGGCGGCGGCCATTACCGCTTGCGGCTGGTGTCGCGCCGCTTTGAGGGGCAGAACAAAGTGGCGCGGCACCGGCTGGTGTATGATTGCCTGCGCGATATGATGTCAAAAGAAATCCATGCGCTCGCAATGACCTTGCTGACCCCCGACGAGGCCCGTGCCGACGGACAGGGAACAGCGCAGCAATCCTGATCAACCACTCGAAATCTCATCCATGAAGAATCTGAAATCTGCACGCCTGCTCGCGCTGATCGCGGTTGCAGTCGCCTTCCCCGCGTTCGCGCAAAACGTCGCCGTCGTCAACGGCAAGGCCATTCCGACCTCCCGTGTCGAATCGATGGTCAAGCAGATGGTGCAGCAGGGCCAGAAAGACTCGCCCGAGATGCGCTCGATGATCAAGGACGAACTGATCAATCGCGAAGTGCTGGCGCAGGAAGCCGATCGTCAGGGCGTCTCGTCGCGTCCGGAGATCAAGAGCCAGATCGATCTGGCCCGCCAGTCGATCGTCATTCGCGCGCTGGCGCAGGAATTTGTCGCCAAGCATCCGGTCAGCGACGATGAGATGAAGGCCGAGTACGACAAGTTCAAGGGCCAGTCACAGGGCAAGGAATTCCACGCACGTCACATCCTGGTCGACAAGGAAGACGAGGCGAAGGCGATTATTGCGAAGCTGAAAGGCGGCGCGAAATTCGAAGAACTGGCCTCGCAGTCGAAGGACCAGGGTTCGGCCAAGCAGGGTGGCGATCTTGGCTGGGCACCGCCGGATGCGTTCGTGAAGCCGTTCTCGGAAGCCATGACGGCGCTGAAAGCGGGCGAGATTACCCAGGCGCCGGTGCAGTCGCAATTTGGCTATCACGTGATCAAACTCGAAGAAGTTCGCGAAGCGCAGATGCCGGGCTTTGAAGAAGTGAAAGGCCAGATCGCCGAATCGCTGCAACAACGCAAGCTGCAGCAGTTCCAGCAGGACCTCAAGAAGAAAGCCAAGATCCAGTAATCACGATTTCTTGGTCAGCATCGAAAAAGAGCGCCCCTTGTCGGCGCTCTTTTTTTACATCACAGCCTATCCCGCTACGAATTGAGTAAATCGGGGCTTTTAATTCCGAAATTGCATGGACATTCAGCGAACGAAGCTGGTGTTATGGGTTACCGACATAAGCCAACTCTGATCTACCAATGGTAGGTTCTGATCGCCCTGGCTTTTTGAGGAGACCCATCATGTTCCTGAACCGAACTCAACTCGTCAGATCAACCCCGCGTCCGCGCCTGTCACGTCCGAAAGCAAGGTCTCCGGCCGGCAGCAAGCAGAAATTCAAGACGGCCCTGCCGTACCCCGGTATGCGCCAGCGTTATCCGACGCTGCACAAGGTCTTGTTCGGTGCCGAGATGGTCTTCGACAGCCAGCATGAGCGGGCCTATCACGATAGCAAGATGCGATTTTGCGTTCGCCAGACCCAGCAGTCGATGTTCGAAAATGGCATGGACTATTCCAGCGATCATCGCTACAGAGGTTTGCTGAAATCCACCCTGAACACCACCCATCCGGATCACGGCATCGCTGCGCCTGCACTGCTGCAGACGCATCTGCTCCGGTATGACAAGCAGGAGCAAACGCAATTTGCGAGTTCAGTGACCGAAGTTTCAGCCGGCAAAAGAACTGTCCATGTCTATGCGAAGTCGATGGTCGATCAGCAAGCCGGTCGTTTGCTCAGCGTACGCGCCGCGCCGGTCGAGCTGTGGCTGGAGCCCGACCCGGAGACACTGGCCGAACTGGTTTTCCGACACGTCTACGAGAAGAGCAAAATCGTGGAAACGTCAGACTTGCCCGCCGAAGCGACTCAGGATGAGGTCGATGCCGAAGTTGGCAGGCTCGGCGAAAAGCTGACGCAGCGTATCCATGCCGGCACGGCGCTGGATGCCGGATCGCCGATCATTTCGACGACCACCGAAGCGCCGCCGATGGCAGAAAAGCTGGAGGAATGGGGCAAGCCCAATCAGCATATCGAGATCGATGCCGACCAGGTCCACGTACTGACGACGACGCAAGCGGTGGATCTGATCCTGCATCACTGCACCCATCCGGATGTGTACAAGCCGGCCAAATGCAACTGGCGAGAAATTACCCGATTCTTCAGTTCGCCGGACGGCGCCCCGGCGCGCGCATTCGCAAAGCTGCTCGAATCGAAGGGCATTCCGCCGAACGGACCCTGGACGGTTAGGGAACGCACCGCATTCTTCCTGCTGGTCGCGAACGAACACATGCTGCTAGGCTCCACCCCGGCAGGTTCGGTGCGAGTGATAAGCAAAGCTGCCAAGCAGTAAGTCGCTCAACAGTTCGGCACCAGCGAAACCTTCGCTGGTGCCGATTTTTATGTGGCGCACAAGCGACATCGACGCGGCGAATTCGCCAACACGCTGTGCGAAGTTGGCTTTGACGAAACATGAATCCGCTTCGCCATCGCCGTTCCCTTAAGCTGCGCCCTCCCCCCAACATCCATTTCCCGCCATGCTAGCTTCCGTCAGCAGAGTTTCACGAGTGCGGCCTGCGCCTGTTCACAACAGGCCTGCCGTCGCCGGACCCCGCTCCGCAATTCGCGGCATCAGCAATCGCCGCGCAACCGAGCACCCTGCATGGTCTGGCCTATCGGACGCGACGCGACAACTTTGTGAACGGGCGCAAGCGCGTCTGCAGCCCTCGCCGACCTGGCTTGCGGGACGGGACGAGCGTCGCAACCTGCGCACTGCGATTAATCAGCAGCTGGCGCAACTGAGGCCGGCGTACGAATTCCTGTCCAACAGGTCAACGGCGAAGGACCGATGGCTGCTGTCGGAGTTGTCGCTGGCGATGTGGGCGCTCGACGAGCGCTTTATCCGTCATTACGCGCCGTCCGGTGACAAGGCGCTCAGGGAAAGTATTTCCTGCAGTCATCTTGTCGCGTTGTACGCGGCGCTGGTCGAGGCCTATGAGCTGGGAACGCCGGCGCAGCGCATCCTGCTGGTGTCGGTACTACCACCGGCGCTGTGCGTTGCGGCCGGCATCGCGCCGGACGCCATCATCCGACAGGCGGCAGAGGTCGGCCGCACCCGGCGGGGTTGGTGCCTGACGATGGATGAAGCCATTGCGCTGATCGATTACCTGCATCCGCAAACCATGAGCTTTCATGTCCATAACACCGGCCTGCGCCTGAAGGCTTATTGGGGCATGGCCGAGGTTGCCGAGGCCTGCGATGCATTTGCCAGCGCGTTTCACTCGGCCCTGACCAAGCTTGCCAGCGACCCGGCATTCAGCAACCGCGACGGCCTATACTACAAGGGTATCGAAGCCCGCGGCGCCTACCTGCCAAACCAGTGGCTGTTGAACAGCCTCTCCGCGCATCAGGGCGAGCTGCTGTCGCCGCATCCGGTATCGGCTACCCGACTGCCGATGCAGTCGTTCGCAGCGATCAGCGGTCGGCCTGAGGACAGCGAGGTGCTGATCAAGGTGGCAGAGGCGGTAGACGTGAGCGCCTTTCACGGCCGCTCGGGCAAGGACCTCGGCGAGGTGATCATTCTGCCGCGCCCGCTACGCGTTGCGGGATGGCAGGCCATAGAGAGGCGCGGGCGGCGTTTCCGTCAATGGCAACTCGAAGACGCGCCGCAATCGCTGCGGCTGCGTCTCAGGAAGCGCTGAAACCTCAGCCGACCCACTGGCGGGCGTTGCGGAACATGCGCATCCACGCCGCATCTTCGCCCCAGCCATCCGGATGCCAGGAATTGATCACGGCGCGGAACACGCGCTCAGGGTGAGGCATCATCACAGTGAAGCGGCCATCGTTCGTGGTGACCGAGGTGATGCCCGACGGCGATCCGTTCGGGTTGAACGGATAGGTTTCCGTCGCTTGTCCAAGATTGTCGATGAAACGCAGCGCCGCATTGACCGCCTGTTCGTTGCCGGTATGCGCGAAATTCGCGAAGCCCTCGCCATGCGACACAGCGATCGGTGCCTGGGTACCCGTCATGCCGGCGAAGAAAATCGACGGCGATTCCAGCACCTCGACCATGGCGAAGCGCGCCTCGAACTGCTCGGACTGGTTGCGCGTGAATTTCGGCCAGTGCTCCGCACCCGGAATGATGGACTTCAGGCTACTCATCATCTGGCAGCCGTTACAGATGCCCAGACCAAAGGTATCGTCGCGATGGAAAAACCCTGAGAACTGCTCCGACAGCGCCGGATTGAACAGGATGGTTTTCGACCAGCCCTCACCCGCGCCCAGCACGTCGCCATACGAAAAGCCGCCAACGGCGATCAGGCCTTTGAACTCGCCCAGATTCGCGCGTCCGGCGATCAGGTCGCTCATGTGCACGTCCACCGCTTCAAAGCCGGCCTTGTGCATGACGTACGCAGTCTCGACATGCGAGTTCACGCCCTGCTCGCGCAGGATCGCGACGCGCGGACGTGCGCCGGTCGCGATGAACGGCGCGGCGATGTCGTCAGCCATGTCGAAGCTGATCTTCGGCGTCATGCCGGGATCGGTTTCATCGAGCAGGCGGTCGTACTCGGCGTCAGCGCAGGCCGGGTTGTCGCGCAGGCGCGCGATGCGCCAGCTGGTTTCGCTCCACAGACGATGCAGGGCCGAGCGCTTCTGCCGGTAAATCACTTTAGCGTCACGCGTGAATTCGATCACGTTGCGCTCGTTCAGCTTGCCGATGATGTGGCTGCACGCGCCAAGACCGAATTCGCGCAGCACGTTCATCGCGTCCGATTTCTGCTCTGCGCGCACTTGTATCACCGCGCCCAGCTCTTCAGAGAACAGCGCGCGCAGCGTCAGGTCGTTGCGGCGCGCCTCGACCTGCGATGCCCAGTTCTTGGAATCGCCCCAGTCGCTCGCATGCTCGCTTTCGGTGACCAAGATGTCGAGATTCACGGTGATGCCGGCACGCCCCGCGAACGCCATCTCGCACAGCGTGGCATACAGGCCGCCGTCCGAGCGATCGTGATAAGCGAGCAGCATCTGCTGCCGGTTCAGCTTCTGGATCGCGTTGAAGAAGCCTTTCAAATCGTCCGCGCTGTCGACATCCGGTACCTCGTTGCCGATCTGCTGCATCACCTGCGCGAGTGCGGAGGCGCTCATGCGGTTCTTGCCTCGACCGAGGTCAATGAAGATCAGCGAGGTCTCGCCGAGATCCTTGCGCAGTTGCGGCGTCAGGGTCAAACGCACATCAGCGACCGGCGCAAACGCTGACACGATCAGCGACACCGGCGACATCACCGCCTTGTCGCCCTCCTCGTCCTTCCAGGTCGTGCGCATCGACAGCGAATCCTTGCCGACCGGGATCGACAGCCCGAGCGCCGGGCAAAGCTCCATCCCGACCGCCTTCACGGTGTCGAACAGCGCCGCATCCTGCCCCGGCTGCCCGCAGGCCGCCATCCAGTTAGCGGACAGTTTGATGTCGATCAGGTCGCCGATCGCAGCCGCTGCAATGTTGGTCAGCGCTTCGCCGACTGCCATGCGGCCCGACGCCGGCGCATTGATCACGGCCAGCGGCGTGCGCTCACCCATCGACATCGCCTCGCCGAGATAGCCTTCGTGGCTCATTGTGGTGACCGCGCAATCGGCGACCGGCACCTGCCACGGACCTACCATCTGGTCGCGCACGGTATGCGCGCCGACCGAGCGGTCGCCGATGGTGATCAGGAAGGATTTGTCGGCCACCGTCGGCAGCTTCAATACGCGCTCGCCGGCCTGCTCGAGCGTGATGCCGGTCAGGTCGATCGGCTTCGTTTCACGCTGCTCGCGCTTCACGTCGCGATGCATCTTCGGCGGCTTGCCGAGCAACACATCCATCGGCATGTCGACCGGGTAGTTGTCATGCTCGGGGTCGAGCACGCGCAACTGGCGCTCTTCGGTCGCGATGCCGACCACCGCAAACGGACAGCGCTCGCGTTCGCACATGTCGCGGAACAACGGCAGGCTGGACGGTGCAATGCCCAGCACATAACGCTCCTGCGACTCGTTGCTCCAGATTTCCTTGGGCGCGAGTCCGCTCTCTTCGAGCTGGATCTTGCGCAGGTCGAAAACGGCGCCGCGTCCGGCGTCATTCGTCAGTTCGGGGAACGCGTTGGACAGACCGCCGGCGCCGACATCGTGGATCGACAGCACCGGGTTGGCCACGCCCAGCGCCCAGCACGCATTGATCACTTCCTGCGCGCGACGTTCCATTTCCGGGTTGCCGCGCTGGACCGAATCGAAGTCGAGGTCGGCGGTGTTCGCGCCGGTCGCCATCGACGATGCGGCGCCACCGCCCATGCCGATGCGCATGCCGGGTCCGCCGAGCTGGATCAGCAGGCTGCCGACTGGCAGTTCTTCCTTCTTCGTGTGCAGGTCGGAGATATTGCCCATGCCGCCGGCGATCATGATCGGCTTGTGATAGCCGTACACGATGCCAGCCACATTTTGTTCGTAGGTGCGGAAGTAACCGGCCAGATTCGGGCGGCCAAATTCATTATTGAACGCGGCACCGCCGATCGGGCCGTCGATCATGATCTGCAACGGCGACGCGATGCGCTCGGGCTTGCCGGTGATGGTCGAATCGCCATGACCGGTACGCTCGGCCTGAGGCTGGTTCACGTCGCGCGCGTTTTCCCACGGCTGCACCGCGTGCGTGATCATCAGGTTGGACACGGTGAAGCCGCTCAGGCCGGCCTTCGGCTTCGCACCGCGGCCGGTCGCGCCTTCGTCGCGAATCTCGCGGCCGGCACCGGTCGACGCGCCGGGGAAAGGCGAGATCGCGGTCGGATGGTTGTGCGTCTCGACCTTCATCAGGATGTGCGTCTTTTCCTGCGACGGCGCATACGACAGGCCCTGATCCGCACGCGGATAGAAGCGCATCACGTCGGCGCCCGCTATCACCGATGAGTTGTCGGAGTACGCGACGATGGTGCCCTTGGGCTGCAGCTGGTGCGTATTGCGGATCATCGCGAACAGCGAGCGGTCCTGCTTCTCGCCGTCGATGGTCCAGTCCGCATTGAAGATCTTGTGGCGGCAGTGTTCGCTATTGGCCTGCGCGAACATCATCAGCTCGACATCGGTCGGATTGCGGCCCGCCTTCGTGAACGCCTCATGCAGGTAATCAACTTCGTCTTCCGACAGCGCCAGACCCAATTCGGCATTCGCGCTGACCAGCGCAGCCCGACCGACCTTGAGCACATCGATGTAAGCCAGCGGCTGCGCATCGAGCTCGGTGAACAGCGCTTTCGCTTGCTGCGGTTCGCGGATCACGGTCTCGGTCATGCGATCGTGCAGCAGTGCGGCAACTTCGGCGGACTTTGCGGCATCCAGCGCTTTCGCTTTGCCGAGCAGGCCGGATTTCAGCTGCACGGTGTAGATCACGCCACGCTCGATGCGATGAATATGAGCCATGCCGCAGTTGCGGGCGATGTCGGTCGCCTTGCTCGCCCATGGCGAGATGGTGCCGAAGCGCGGTATCACGACGAACTGCTCGCCATCGGCCTGGCCTTCGAACGGCTCGCCGTAGGTCAGCATCGCCGCTAGCCGCGCCTGCTCGTCGGCGTCCAACTCGGCGCTGCTGTCGACGAAATGGCAGAAACGCCCCGAGATGCCGCTGATGGCCGGCTCGATGTCTTTTAGTTGTGTCAACAGGCGATGGATACGAAACGCGGACAGGGCGCTGGAGCCCGGCAGAATGAGCATGGCAGAAATGATGATCGCGGCGTCGACGGCCTGTGGAAAATCAGGGACGCCGCAGGGTGAATCGGATGCCGAGATTATACCTTGTCTCGGTGGCCTGCCGGCCTCTCCGGTTTTCGGCGCGCCGCCCATTACATGCTATCTTTTCATCGAATCCGACACGCCGCCAGCCATGACCATTGCAGCCAATATTTCTTCCTACCTCGACCAGAACCGCTACGAACTCGTGCATGCGAGCCTCGATGTCGCTGCCGGGAGCCGCGCCGTCTTCACCCGCCTTTATCAGAATGAGGCGCTGCAGGCGGCTGCCCACGCAGACGTGATGCGGATGTCCGGCGAGACCATTTCCGCGCTGGCCGGCATGCCGGTATCAATCAAGGACCTGCTCGATGTGGCCGGTGAGACCACGCTGGCCGGCTCTGTCGTGCTTGAGGGCCACCCGCCGGCGGTGGCCGATGCGCCCGTCGTGGCGCGCCTGAGGGCCGCTGGTGCAGCCATTATCGGCAAGACCAACATGAACGAGTTCGCGTTCTCGGGCGTCGGCATCAATCCGCATACCGGTACCCCAGCCAACCCGGCCGATCCGACGCGGATTCCGGGTGGATCGTCTTCCGGCGCAGCGGTATCGGTCGCCATCGGCGCCTGCGTGGCCGCGATCGGCTCTGATACCGGCGGCTCGATCCGCATACCCGCCGCGCTGTGCGGTCTTGTCGGTTTCAAGCCGACGCAGCGCCGGGTGCCGACCGCCGGCACGATCCCGCTGTCGCCAACGCTCGATACGCTGGGACCGATTGCGCGCAGCGTCGAGGATTGCCTGCTGGTCGATGCGCTGATTGCCGACGACCCGCTGGCGCCGCCGGTACTGCGGCTGGCCGGGCTGAAGTTCGCCGTGCCCGAAGATCTGGTGATGGATGACATCGACGACGCCGTCGCGCGGGCGTTCACCAGCACGCTGTCCAGGCTGTCGGCAACCGGCGCGACCATCGTCGAAGTGCCGATGAAAATGTTTGCCGACGCGCGCGACATCAACCTGTTCCCGCCTATCGAAGCCTGGGCCTGGCACAGCCGCCTGCTGTCGGACCACGAAGACCGCTACGACCATCGGGTGGTGCAACGCATACGCCTGGGCGCAAGGTTTACGCCGCAGGACCTGCAAAGGGCGCATGCGGCGCGCGTCGCATGGATAGCCAGCGTCGCACAAGCGATCGCCGGCTTTGATGCAATGCTGATGCCGACGGTGCCCATCGTCGCGCCGCGCACCGAAGCGCTGCTCGCATCCGATCAAGCCTTCTTCCATGCAAACCGGCTGCTGCTGCGCAATCCGGCACTGATCAACCTGCTGGACGGTTGCGCGCTGTCACTGCCCTGCCATCGTCAGGGCGACTTGCCGGTGGGGCTGATGGTCGCCGCGCCTGCGATGGCCGATGCGCGCGTGATCGCCATCGGACGGGCGATCGAACACGCGCTGGCAGCGTGACCGCTGCCAAGCTATTCATTCTTCCAGCCTGAACACCATGTTCTGCACCTGATTTCCGTAGCGGTCGCACATGCCGTACGGATGCTCATTCCGGCTGCGGTCCGGAATCATCGCGACCACCGTGTGGTAGCCGAGGGCCAGTACAAATTCGGCAGTGCGTTCCGCCTGCCTGATGCCGTTCAGCGGCAGCCGCGCCGAGCCAAAGTTGACGAATACCTTGCCGGGCTCATGACGGTCGAAAAAGATCTCGCCGCCAATGACGCCGCTGCCGACCAGAATGGAGTGCGTGATGATGCCGCGCGAACTCAGCTTGCAGGGCGTCATTTCGCGCGCGATATGCATGCCCCGATGGTCAATCGCCCACAGGTATTTGAAGTTGCGGTTGCCATAGGCGCCGCGTGCCACCTCAGGAAACGGTCCTTTGCCGGGACGCGAACTGCTGCGCTCGCAGTCGATCGCGCCCGGGTTCACGTCGTGCGGATTGCAGTGAGCCATCGGACGTTCCGGGCCTATTCCCCACAGCATGGTCGACGATCCGGCGCACGGGTATTCCCGGTCGCGCAGCAGCTCCAGCCTGTGCCTCGGGACCAGCGCAACGCGCCAGGGCCTGGCAAGCGTGGTGTCGCTGGCATCGGGGCTGTCGTCGCGCCTTTCGAGGTCGACCACCATCGCCGTCATGCGCGCTTTGGCCCACAGCGTCAGCTGTTCATCAAGCAGGTGCGATGGATTCGACGGCTTTAATGGCGCGCCCTGCGCATGCACTCGCATCGCCGGTCGACGGGTGGCCGGTATCGCTACCGCCGACGGATGACGATGCGTGGTCGCACGACCGGCCTGACGGATCGAATGCAGCTGCATCATGTTTTCCTCCTTGAACTCAGTTTGCGCACGGGACAGCGCCCGTTTCCTTTTTTGCAATCGCCATGCCAGACGCGGTCGACGCACCGGAGCAGCCTTCGTGGGGACAGGCATTGGAAACTGTCGCTTCGTGAGAACAGTCAACGCATAGGAAGAAGACGAGACCCACTAAGTGCGGACGCAGGCTTGGTGCACGCACCAGCAAGATGCGCGATCAACGCGCATACATCAGAGATTGTTTTAATAAGTGAATGCCGCTACCCTATAGCGAATTGTCAATCCTGCAGGCACAGACCTGCCCCGTCGCTCGATGCGTCGAGCCGCGAGGTTTTTCAAGTTCCGGAGTCCAATGCGCATAGCTGTAATCGGCGGCGGTGTCGTCGGCGTTTGTACCGCCTATTACCTCGCCGAGGCAGGGCACGAAGTAGCCGTCGTCGAACGCTATGGCAACGTCGCGCAGGAAGCCAGTTTCGGCAACCTCGACCTGATGGGCCCTGCGGCTGTCCGGCCGTGGTCCATGCCGGGCACGCCGGGTCGCGTGCTGAGCATGCTGATGCGGCCGGAGTCGCCGATGGCATTCAGTTCGAAATTCGAACCGGCCATGTGGGGATGGCTGCGACGCCTGATGTCCGAATGCTCGATCAATCGCTTCAAGCAGAACCAGCAGCGTCTGCAGCGGCTGGCGTCCTACAGTCAGGAACTGATGCAGCATCTGGCGCAGACACAGAGCCTCGACTTCCAGCAGCGCAATGGCGTGATGATGATGTTCCGTACGGCGAAAGACCTGGAACAGGCGCATCCGTTGATGCAGGCACTCGGTGAGTCCGGCGTGCGCACCGAATTGCTCGACCCCGAAGCCGCACGACAGCTGGAGCCGACACTGTCAACGCAGACCCCCTTCCATGGTGCGTTGTTCATGCCCGATGACTGGGCCGGCAACTGCCCGCTGTTCGCGCGCCAGCTGAAGTCGATTGCGCAGGAGCGCGGCGTCGAGTTTCATTTCAACAGCGAGATTGAATCAATACAAGCCGAGCTTGGCGGCATCAGCTTTCGCATCGGCGAGCGCAGCATCGATGCCGATGCAGTCGTGATCGCAGCCGGCGCCGACAGCGGCCGGCTATTGAAGAATCTGGGCATCAACCTGCCGATGTATCCGGTCAAGGTGTATTCGGCATCGACACAGATACAGGAATACGATCTGGCGCCGAATGTCTCGCTGTACGACGATACCTATCGCGTCGCGCTGACCCGCCTGGGCAAGCGCATACGCATTGCCGGCTGCGCGGAGCTGGGATCGTCGAATTTCGACCTGCACCAGAAAGCCATCGACACGCTGGTCAAGGTAGCTGACGCCTGGTATCCGAATGCCGCGAACTATCGCACCGCCACCTTCTGGTGCGGTCCGACCGCGATGCTGCCCGAAGGCGTTCCGCTCGTGGGGGCAACACCGCTTCGCAACGTGTTCGTGAATGCCGGCCATGGTGCCGGATCCTGGGCGCTGGCCGCCGGCAGCGGCAAGCTGGTGGCCGACATCGTTTCCGGCCGTCGCACCGAGATCGATACCGACGGCCTGACCCTGACCCGCTATGGCGACCGCCTGCGCTGACCTGAGAATCTACAGCGTCGCGCAGGTGCGCGATATCGAGCGCGCGGCGCTGGCCGCCGTTCCCGCCGGCACGCTGATGCAAAGAGCTGGTGCGGCCGTCGCCGACTGCGCAATGTCCCTGCTGGGCGCCGGCGATGCGCCGGTGCTGGTGCTTGCCGGCCCCGGCAACAATGGCGGTGACGCACTCGAAGCCGCCGCACTGCTGGCCGCGCGCGGAAAAGTGGTGTCGCTGGTACTGCTGGCTGACCCGCAGCGCCTGCCAGCTGATGCAAAGGCAGCTTACGAACGCGCCCTTGCCGGCAAGGTGAAGTTCATCGATCGTTTCGACATCGCCGGCCCGTGGTCGCTGGCGATCGATGGCCTGTTCGGCATCGGCCTCGCACGGCCGCTCGACGGTCCGTTCCGCGCGGCGGTCGAGCAGCTGAATGCGCTGGCCTGCGCGGTACTGGCCATCGATGTACCCAGCGGCCTCGACGCCGACTCCGGCATGCTCGTCGGCGACGGCATCGCGGTCAGCGCAGACTGCACGATCACCTTCATTGCAAACAAGCCCGGCCTGCACACGGCCTTCGGCCGCGACCATGCAGGCGAGGTCATCGTCGACACGCTGGCGATTGATCCCGAACTTTATGGCCCGCCGCTGGCGCGCCGGGTCGCGCCGGAACTGTTCAGCGGCGCACTCGCGCCCCGGGCGCACGCGTCGCACAAGGGCAGCTACGGCGACGTGACCGTGATCGGCGGCGCATCCGGCATGGGAGGCGCGGTCCTGCTGGCTGCGCGCATGGCGGCGATGGCGGGCGCGGGACGCGTGTTCGCCGCTTTTGCCAGCGAGCCGCCCGCGTTCGATCCGCTGCATCCGGAGCTGATGTGCCGCAACGCGCAGAGCGTCGCACTCGACAGCGGCGCGGTAGTGATCGGCCCGGGTCTGGGCATGTCGCGCGGCGCATCCGATCTCGTCGCGCGCGCGCTGTCCGGTTCGCTGCCACTGGTCATCGATGCGGACGCGCTGAACCTGATCGCCGCCGAGGCCGGCCTGCAGCAGCGGCTGTCACGACGCCGCGCGCCAAGCTTACTGACGCCGCATCCGCTGGAAGCAGCGCGGCTGATGGGCACCGACGCGGCGCATGTGCAGGGCAATAGGATCAGCGTCGCTGCCGAGCTGGCCGCTCGTTTCGATGCGTGCGTGATCCTGAAGGGTTCGGGCAGCATCGTCGCGGCATCCGATGGCAGGCTTGCGATCAATACCACCGGCAATCCGGCGCTGGCCACCGCCGGCAGCGGCGACGTGCTGTCCGGCTTGTGCGGCGCCTTGCTGGCGCAGGGGCTGAACGCATGGGAGGCGGCGCTGGCGGCGACCTGGTTGCACGGCGCAGCGGCCGACCGCATGGTGGCCGATGGCATCGGCCCGGTCGGCATCACGGCTGCCGAATTCCTTGTGCCTATCCGTGACTGCCTGAACCAGACGATCCCGCGTCCTCGGTAATGCGTCCCGCGTGTATCGTGATCTGCCGCTGACACAGGGCAGCGATGGCCGTGTCATGCGTGACCAGCACCAGCGTCGAATGCTGCTCACGATTCAGGCTGAACATCAGGTCGATCACGGCATCGCCGGTGGCAGCGTCCAGGCTGCCGGTCGGTTCATCGGCCAGCAGCAGAGGCGGTTCAGTCACGAATGCGCGCGCCAGCGCAACGCGCTGCTGCTCGCCGCCGGACAGGAACTTCGGATAATGCTTGAGCCGTTGCGACAGCCCGACGCGGTCGAGCATCGCAGCCGCCTTCTGCTTTGCGTTACGCTCGCCACGCAATTCCAGCGGCAGCATCACATTCTCGATTGCGGTCAGATGCCCGAGCAACTGGAAGGACTGGAACACAAAGCCTACCCTTGCCTTGCGCAAAGCCGCGCGGCCGTCTTCATCGAGCGCATACAAATCGATGCCGTCAATGCACACCGTTCCCGCGCTCGGCGTATCGAGCCCCGCAAGCAAGCCGAGCAGCGTCGACTTGCCTGAACCGGAAGCGCCGACCAGCGCGACCGTGGCACCGGGCTGCACGGTAAAATGGATGTCGGAAAGGATGCACAGTTCGCCGCTGGCGTCCGCGACTTTTTTTGTCAGTCCGTCGACTTCGATCGCCGGATGCTTCAGGGGGTTTTCTCGCATGCGGTGTCTAGTGAAGGAATCATGCAGGCTGGCGTTGGCACTGTGCCTGATGCTGTTCATGCTGCCGGGCTATTCTGCACCAAAAACCCTGCTTGTGCTCGGCGACAGCATCTCGGCCGAGTACGGCCTGCCGCGTCACACCGGCTGGATCAGCCTGTTGCAGCAGCGGCTTGCGAGCGAGAAGTTCAACGTTGCCATCATCAATGCCAGCATCAGCGGCGAAACCACCGCAGGCGGCCTGACGCGCGTGCCCGCGCTGCTGCAGCAGCACAAGCCTTCGGTAGTCATCGTCGAGCTTGGCGGCAATGATGGCTTGCGCGGTCTGTCGCTGGCGGCGACGCAATCGAACCTGCGGGCAATGCTGAGAGCAGCTGAACGCGCCGGCGCGCGCGTACTGCTGCTCGGCATGCAGGTGCCGCCGAACTACGGGCCTGATTACAGCAAACGCTTTCAGGCGATGTACCAGGGGCTGGCGCGCGAACCCGGCGTGAAACTGCTGCCCTTCTTCTTCGCCGGTCTGGAAGATACCGATTCATTTTTCCAGCCTGACCGCATCCACCCGAACCAGCGTGCGCAGGCCATCCTGCTTGACAATGTATGGCCGGCATTGAAGCCGATGCTGCCAAAATAAAAGAACAACGATGAAATACCCCGCGCTGCTTGCAGCAGACGATGTCCTCGCCCGCCTCGACGAATTCGACGCGATCATTGACGCACGCTCGCCGGCAGAATTTGCGCTCGACCATATACCCGGCGCGATCAATTGTCCTGTGCTCGATGACGACGAACGCGCGAAGGTCGGCACGATTTACAAGCAGCAAAATCCGTTTGATGCGCGCAAGCTTGGCGCGGCACTGGTTGCGAGGAATATTGCGCACCACCTGGAGCAGCGCTTCCATGCGATGCCGAAAGACTGGAAGCCGCTGATCTACTGCTGGCGCGGCGGCAACCGCAGCGGATCGATGGCGTTGATCTTTGCAAAAGTCGGCTGGCCCGCGATACAGCTCGACGGCGGCTACAAGGAATTCCGTCGCAGCGTGGTCGCCGAACTGGAACAGCGCCCGCAGCAATTGCGCTTCCGCGCCATCTGCGGCACCACCGGCAGTGGCAAGAGCCGACTGCTGCAATATCTGGAGCGCGCCGGCGCGCAAGTGCTCGACCTCGAGCAGCTGGCCGCGCACCGCGGCTCGGTGCTGGGCGGCTTGCCCTCCGATCCGCAGCCGACACAGAAAAAGTTCGAGACCCGCTTGTGGCAGGCGCTGCGATCGTTCTCGCCGGAGCGCGTGATCTACGTCGAATCGGAAAGCAAGAAGATCGGTGACTTGCGTGTGCCGGACATGCTGATGCAGCAGATACGCTTGTCGCCGTGCGTGCGCATGGATATCTCGACGGCGGATCGGGTAAAACTGCTGATCGAGGATTATCCCCATCTGGTCACAGATACCAGCCTGCTTGCGCAGCAGTTGTCGCACCTGATTCCGCTGCACGGGCACGAAAAGATACGCGGCTGGAATGCGCTGGCCGAGGCGGGCGATATCGCCGCGCTGGTCGAGGCGCTACTGGTCGAGCACTATGACCCGGCCTATCTGCGCTCCATCGAACGGAATTTCGTCGGCTATCGCGATGCGCGGGGACTGGAAATGACAGGCATTGGCGACGACGATTTTGTTGCCGCTGCCAGTGCGCTGATGGCTGAGGAATAAAAAAACGCTGTACCCCGGCCCAAGCCGGGATACAGCGTCTTTAATCTTTGCCCTTTGATCTTTACGGCTTGCCTGCTGCCGGCTTCGCCGCCGCGAGCGGCTTCAGGATCTCAGCCTTCGCGCGTTTGCGGATCACGCCGAGGTAACCGGCCATCTCCTGCGCAGCGATGAACTCCTCGACCTGCTGCTTCTCGGCCTTGACCGCTTCCGGGTCGCCCGGCTGCTCATCAATCGCATTGATGCGGTAGATGCTGTAGCCTCTGCCCGGCACCGACACGCCGACATAGGCCGGCAATTTGCTGGCGTCGGCCTTCATCACGGCGCCGACCGCCGGAGCCGGCAGACCACCGAAATTCGCGCGCGACACTTGCTTGCTCGCACCGAAGTCCGCCGTGCCGCCCGCCTTCAGTTCGGCCAGCTGCTTCTCGCCTGCCGCCTTGGCAAGCTTCTCTGCTTCCTGTGCAGCGACGCGCTCTTCGATCTGCTGCTTCGCGTCAGCCAAAGGTATGGTCGACACCGGCTTGTGCTCGAGCACATGGCCGGCGATATAAATGCTGGCGCCAACCTCGATGGCTTCCGTGTTGTGCTTGCCCTTGATGGCGTCATCGGCAAAGATCGCAGCGAGGAACTTGGGCTGGTTGTACGCCGCCTGCTTCGACAACGCCTGGTTCGGCTGACGGGTCAGGCCATCGATGGTTTCGATCTTCAGGCCCAGCTTGTCCGCCACCGGCTTCAGGCTGTCCGGCTTTTCGTAGACCATGTTCGTAAAGGTCTCGACCATGGTCGCGAACTTCTTGCCCGCCTCGGTGCGACGAATCTCGTCCTCGATGTTCACCCTCACCTCGGCCAGCGGGCGGGTGGCTGCGGCCTTGACGCCGGTCAGCTTGATGATGTGATAGCCGAAATCCGATTCGACGATGCCGCTGACCTCGCCGTCCTTCAGCTGGAACGCCGCATCTTCGAACGGCTTGACCATCATGCCCTTGCCAAAGAAACCGAGGTCACCGCCGCGCTCGGCCGAGCCGGGGTCGTCGGAATTGGCTTTCGCGATCTTTGCGAAATCGTTCGGGCTCTTTTTCACGTCGGCCAGCAGCTTCTCGGCTTTGGCTTTCGCTGCACCCTTTTCCGCCGCCGGCGCATCCTTCGCGGCCTTCACCAGAATATGGCTGGCGCTGCGCTGCTCGTCGGTCTTGTAGCGGGCGAGGTTTTCGTCGTAGTACTTCCTGATCTGCTCATCGGTGACCGTAATCTGCTGCTCGACCACCGGCGCGGCCAGCAGCACGAACTCGGCCTTCAGCGACTCCGGAATTTGAAATTGCGCGGCGTGCTTGTCGTAATAGTCCTGCACCATCGCATCGGTGACCTTCGCCTGCGCCTTGAAATCCTGCGCATTGACGGCCAGCTCCTGCACATCGCGCTTCTGCTGGTTCAGCGCGGAGATGCGCAGCGCAACCGACGCGGGCGCGAAAGCGCTTCCCTGGATCGCGGCATTGGCCTGTTGCATCGCGAGGTCCTGGCGCAGGCTGGCTTCGAACTTCTCCGGCGTCATACCCTGCGCGGCCAGCAGCTGCTGGTAACGCTCCTTGTTGAACTTGCCGTCCGGGTCAACCAGCCCGGGAATGCCGAGGATGGTCTGGCGTATCGTTTCGTCCGACACCGTCAGGTGCTTTTCGATGACGTCCCGCGCCAGCGCCTTTTGCGAGATCAGGTTTTCCAGCGCACCCATCTTCGCTTCCGGGGTGTCAAACATCGCCGGGTTGAACTGCTCGCCAAAGACTTGCTTGAAGCGTTCGAGCTGGCGCGCCTGCGCTGCGTCCCACTCGCGTTGCGACACATCCTGACCGGCCACCTTGGCCACGGGCGCGTCGCGATCGCCCATCTGCGTATAGCTCTGCAGCCCGAAGAAAGCAAACGACGGGAAGATGATCAGCAGCAGCACGATTTGCATCAGGCGCTGGTGGGTGCGGAAAAATTCAAGCATGGTGCACTCAGGTCCCTGGCCCTTGATCCGGGCCGTCGATATTCAAAACGGCATAAAAAAAGGCGAACACTGGGTTCGCCTTCCTGGGTTTGGCGGAGTGGACGGGACTCGAACCCGCGACCCCCGGCGTGACAGGCCGGTATTCTAACCGACTGAACTACCACTCCTGATACTGCATCGGCAACTGGCTCGTTGGTGGGTGCTGAGAGGCTCGAACTCCCGACCTACGCCTTGTAAGGGCGCCGCTCTACCAACTGAGCTAAGCACCCGCTGAAACACGTACTACTGTCTCGCGCTAGCCAGCCTGCCCCGGTGCTTGTCACCGCACCGGAAAGTCGTTTAGTTTAGCGCATCTTTCAGGGCTTTGCCAGGCTTAAATTTCGGCACTTTCGATGCGGGGATCTTGATCTCCTCGCGCGTGCGCGGGTTGCGGCCGATGCGTTCTGCGCGTGCGGTCACGGCGAAGGTGCCGAAGCCTGCGAGGGTCACCGTGCTGTCTTGCTTCAGGGTGGTGGTGATCGATTCGATCACGGCTTCCAGTGCGCGGCTGGCAGAGGCTTTCGAGATATCTGCTGCTTTCGCGATTTCATCAATCAGTTCAGTTTTGTTCACTGACATTCCCCTCGGACATGTTGTTGAGATTTTCTGCATTCGACAAGCGGATCATTTCACCGCTGATTCGCTTGCGGCAGTGCCTGCCTGCAGCGAGGCGCTATTAGACTAGCCAGCGCCGTCGAGTGTCAAGAAATTTACAGGATTGCACTGCGGATCAGCGTCTTTCGTTATCAGTATGAATAGCGAAACCGTTTTCACGCGCGCAAACACGCAAGCATTCGACCGAAAAAAAGCGCTCCGGAGAGCGCTTTTATGATAAGGCTTGAAATACCTCAGTGCTTCACGAGTGCCGGCGTTACCGTCGCGTCCGTCTTTGCTGCCGCGGTCGGCGCAGCTTCTTCTTCAGCCAGCGGCACTGGCTTGCGTTCCAGTGCGATGTCGAGCACCTTGTCGATCCAGCGGACCGGAACGATCTCCAGCGCGCTCTTCACGTTGGTCGGAATCTCGGCGAGATCCTTCACGTTCTGCTCGGGAATCAGCACGGTCTTGATGCCGCCGCGCATCGCCGCCAGCAGTTTTTCCTTCAGGCCGCCGATAGGCAGGACTTCGCCGCGCAAGGTGATTTCGCCCGTCATCGCGACATCGGCCCGCACCGGAATGCCGGTGAAGATGGACACCAATGCCGTCGTCATCGCAATACCGGCCGACGGGCCATCCTTCGGCGTCGCGCCTTCCGGCACGTGAATATGGATGTCGGTCTTCTCGAACACCTCGCTGTTGATGCCCAGCACGCGCGCACGGCTGCGCACCACGGTGCGCGCGGCCTCGATCGACTCTTTCATCACATCGCCGAGCGTGCCGGTGCGTATCGTGTTGCCCTTGCCCGGCATGTTCATGGCTTCGATCGTCAGCAGGTCGCCGCCGACTTCTGTCCACGCGAGACCAACCACCTGGCCGATCTGGTTTTCCTTTTCGGCGACGCCGAAGTCATAGCGACGCACGCCGAGGAACTTGTCGAGGTTGCGGCCGGTGACGCTGATCTTTTTCTCGCCGCCTTTCAGCAGCAGCATCTTGACGACCTTGCGGCAGATCTTCGAGATCTCGCGATCCAGCGAACGCACGCCGGCCTCACGCGTGTAGTAGCGAATGATGTCGCGGATCGCGGATTCGGCGATGCCGATCTCGGCTTCCTTCAGGCCATTGTTCTTGGTCTGCTTGGGCAGCAGGTAGCGCTGCGCGATGTTCAGCTTCTCGTCCTCGGTGTAACCCGACAGGCGAATCACTTCCATCCGGTCCAGCAGCGCCGGCGGAATGTTGAAGCTGTTCGACGTCGCAACAAACATCACATCCGACAAATCGAAGTCGACTTCGACGTAATGATCGGCGAACGTATGGTTCTGCTCCGGATCGAGCACTTCCAGCAGCGCCGACGCCGGATCACCGCGGAAGTCCTGGCCGAGCTTGTCGATCTCGTCGAGCAGGAACAGCGGATTGCGAACCCCGGTCTTCGACATGCTCTGCAAGATCTTGCCCGGCATCGAACCGATGTAGGTACGGCGGTGGCCGCGGATCTCGGCTTCGTCACGCACGCCGCCGAGCGCCATGCGCACGAACTTGCGATTCGTCGCACGCGCGATCGACTGGCCGAGCGAGGTCTTGCCGACACCCGGGGGGCCGACCAGGCACAGGATCGGCGCCTTCACCTTGTCGACGCGCTGCTGCACGGCGAGGTACTCGAGGATGCGC
>JACCDS010034192.1_pt1 | contig 36659 bp, 25 predicted proteins | sample 7446441 | NCBI WGS metagenome assembly JACCDS01 (sample SAMN15323445, study PRJNA562643) | freshwater metagenome | isolation source: river surface water | place: USA:Blue River Watershed | collected 2017-08-17
ACTTAAATCGTAAATTGCACCAGAATTTAATCATCATTATGGAAGAAAAAGCATTTGTCCCAGCCATCTTAACAGCACAATGGAAAACCCTTCAAAGAGGGCGAAATGCAAAATTTAGGTCGGGCAGATTCAGAGATTCTATGATGAAACATTTATCCTTGCAAGATTCACAAGTAAATACTTTTTACGCCATCATCAATGGTAAAAAATCTATCGAAACGGGTTATATAAAATATGCGATGGATTTAATGAAGAATTGTCTTTTAATCAAATAGTTTTGTAAACGACAAAAACTAAAATTGATAATTGAATACTAGATTGTATTGCGACATATTTACCTTATTGATTACATAACGCTGATTATTGTACGTTTCTCCTCTGTTATCTTTTCTCACAAAGATAATTTGTGCAGAAAGTCCGTTTAAAATGCCAGCGAACTGATAGTTAATATTCCCAACAACTTGTGTGTAATCGGGTAAACCATACTTATTGAGCCGAGTATTTTTTACATCTGGATAGCGATAATATCCATAACCCAATTCTATTTTTAAGGTTTTATTAAAGTAAGATTTTCCTAATTTTGCCGAGTACGCCCAAACATCACCTGCACCTTCATTTCTTTCACGTGTCAAAAAAGTATAAAATTGTTCACTTCCCCATTCTCTTGGCATTAAAAAACGTCCTTCGCCCGTAATTCTTCCAAAATTTAAGGAGCTTTCCCAAGTATTGAAGGTATAACCTAAACGAGTATTGATAATCAATGAACGATTGTTTTTTGGGAAATATGCTTTCGTAAGCTCAGGATTACCACCATTTCCCACTGCATTTTGCCGAACCATCAAAGTACCTATAAACCAACGGCCTTTTACTTTTTGTAGGCTAAATTCTGTTTTTAGATAAATTGTATTAAAAAGATTATCGACTAGAATATCACCTAAAATTATATTAATTGGTGGTTTGGGTTGAAACTGTAACTCTAAAATGCCAAGCCCAGCGCTTTGTGTTTGATTGTTGTATTGTGATTTACTTCCATCTGGATTTACACCTGTCGGATAAATGCCAATCGAATTTTCAACCGAAAACCAATGCGTTGTAGAACGTGGAGAGATTTGCCAAATCCAATCTGATTTCAATTTGAATTGTTTGTTGATTCGCCAATCTATACCTAAACCTTGAACATACGTTGGAGACATCCTGCCATCTTGGCCATTGATGAATAGGTTTTTGGGCAAATAATTTCCCAAGGTAATGGTACTTTTTTTGGATTGATACTTTACATGAAATTCTTGTAGGCGGAATAGTAAATTTTTTCGGTTGGCATCTGTAAAATCAAATAAACCTATTTCATATCGGCTAGGTGCTTTTGTGATAGAATCGAGCTGAGAAAAATCCGAAGAACTAACATTCTGACTGATAAAAGTACTTATTCCTAGTTGAAATCCTTTGAAGGATAAACTATGATAAGTAAAGCCCAAACCCAAAGCTGTAGCAGTAAAGTCTGAAAGTGGAGTTTCGTTGTCGGTACTGATTGTCATTAATCTACCATGTCCCGATAACTTTCCCTTTAAAAATATATTTTTAATATTGGTGGAATCTTTCTTTTGAACTTCGTCAGTTAAATTTTTTTGCCCAAAACCTTGAAGTGTAAAAAACGACAAGATAATGGGCAAAATTATAAATAATGGTTTGGTCATTAATGATTTTGTTTTGCTATAACACCAAAATTATAATAACCTCCAACCAAGTTTTGTGACAAATGTTACACTGATTAAAATTAATAGCCAGCCTTAATATAAGACCAACCTTCTTCTTGTTTCAGGGCTAGTTCAATCAAACCTACAGGTACATAAACTGCTTGAGGTAAGATTTGGTCTTTGGTTAATTTTTGGGCTTTCATGGTGTTTTCACAAACGGCAAATATTACGCCTTTGTCTTTGAGGGCTTGAATTTCTGGCGCCAAAACACTTTTATCTTTTCTGATAAAGTCAATTCCTTTATTGTGAATTACTACCTCTAATTTCGCATCAGTCCACACGGCCAATACATTATTTAATTGTTTCGTTAACGAACGATAAGCAGAAGTATCTGCGGTAGATAAGTGAAATACGATTTTGTGTTCTTTCATACCTGTTTGTTTTTGTGCCATCACAGAACTTGAGGCCATCAATAATAAGGCAAAAATGCCTAAAAATACATTTTTCATAAAGATGCTATGGGGTTTTTACTAAGTTGATTTTTTTCTTTGTCATGAATTTTATGCCAATCTTTTATTACTTTGTAGGGCCCGAATTTATGTTGTTCTTCTGTAAAAGAATCACTGTAAGGACCAAAAGGATGATCAAATGGCTTACTGGCAATATTTGGCCAATCTTTACTTATATCTTTTTCAGGCCTTGGCATCGAATTGATAAAAGCCGCCACATCCCAAGCTTCTTCGTTGCTTAATTGCGGACTATCAAAATTTACGCCTAAAGGCATATTATATTTTACATAACCTGCTAAGTTACTGATTCTAAACAAACCTGCACCCGTATTGTAGCTATGTTTTCCCCAAAGCGGTGGATAAGTATAATTTTTAGCATTTTGTGCTAAAACACCTTCGCCGTTGGCTTGGTGGCAAGTTTGGCATTTGGCTTCATAAACTAATTTTCCTTTGGTGGGGTCGCTGGCACGGCTCAACAGTGGAATTTTAAAAATACCTGTTCCACGAGGTATTTTCTTTTTTGGAACATCAGAACCTAACCATTTAATATAAGCCAAAATACTTTGCATTTCACGACTGTTTGAATCTAAAGCTTTTCCGTTCAAACTTCTTTCAAAGCAATCATTAACTCTTTTAATTTGATTTTCAATCATGCCCGAACGAGCTCTAAATTTTGGATAGGTCGCTTCTACCGCACCGTAGTTATTTCCCCAAGCTTTTTTGCCAGCCTCTAAATGACAGTTCTGGCAGTTCATTCCGTTAGATATTGCTTTTACACTTCCATTTGGCCCTAGAAACTCAGCAGTATGAGCAATCAATTGTTCGCCGTATTGTATTTTTTTCTTGGTTTCCGTATCAACTTGCATCAATCGCCAGTTGGCTGGCGCCTGCCATAAATGCGTAAAATTACTATCGGGCATTATGGCAACTTTGTGTTGGGTACTTTTATGCGTAGTCATGGTATCTCCCCAAACCATACCTATCAATAAAATCACGAAAAGTAATGCTAACGTTCCAACAATTACGGATAAGTATTGAAATGAAAGCGATAACTTTTTGAGTGTTTTTTGTATTTCTGATGATTTCATGACAACAATCAATTATTATTTTTAACCACCGAAAATCCCTTTTCTCGCCAAGCGTTCATCCCACCGTCCAGATTATACACTTTTTTAAATCCTTTACCGGCCAAAATACTAGTAGCTGCGCTACTCCGTCCACCCGTTGCACAATATACAAATACTGTTTTATTTTTATCTAAACGGTCAATTTTTTGCTCAAAATCATCAGCATTAAAATCTATCTGTACGGCGTTTGGGATGATACCCTCTGCTACCTCCATATTAGTTCGTACATCCAAGATTAAACTATTTTTATGGTTTGCTGTTAGTTTTTTAAATTCATCACTACTGATGTTAGTGTTTGATTGTGAACCAGAACAGCCCCAGATGAAAATTAATATTATCGGGAACCAGTGGCCAATATTTGAGAATATTTTTTTTTGCATGATAAAATTTTTAAAATTTGAGAAAGCAAAGTAGCAAATTCATCGCCTGAATTGTCTGTGATAAATGTTACAGAAACAGAAATGGGCTAATATCGTTTGAAAGATACTAACCCAATATAAGATAAATTGATTAATTACAAAAGAGAAGTCGGGCAAACGTAATCTGTCAAGAGTAATTTACCTACTTTTTTAATGGCAAAAAAACCACCGTTAACATCTACCAGATTATCAAAACCACGAGCCTTCAAGATGGAAACAGCAATCATTGAACGATAGCCACCAGCACAATGCAAATAATTGAGTTCGTCTTTTCTTAACTGAGCCATATTGGCGTTTAGGTTTTCTAAAGGTAAATTTTCAATACCCACCACGTGTTCCGACAAGTATTCATTTTTTCTACGAACGTCAAAATAAGCAAGCTTCGGATTTTCAGTGAATAGTTTAGAAAACACCTCTGCTGATATACTTTGTACTTTGTCGATCTCTTTACCTGCATTTTGCCAAGCATCAAAACCCCCATCTAAATAACCGATGCAATTATCATAACCGACACGAGCTAACCGAATAATGGCTTCTTCTTCCTTATTTTTTTCGGCAACTAATAAAATTGGGTGTTTCAAATCTGGTATTAAAGTGCCTACCCAAGTGGCAAATTGTCCCTCTAAGCCAATATTAATAGCTTTTGGAATAAAGCCATTGGCAAAAGTACTGGCATCACGCACATCAAGTATAAGTGCATCTACTTCGTTGGCAACTGCCTCAAACGCAGCAGGCGATAAGGCCTGCGTACCTCTGTTCATTACGGTATCTAAACTTTCATAGCCTTTTATATTCATCAGTACATTCTGTGGGAAGTAGGCTGGGGGAGGAGTTAGGCCTGTTAAAATTTCTTTTATGAACTGTTCTTTTGTTAAATTCGGATTTAAGGCATAATTTACTTTTTTCTGATTACCCAAAGTATCGGTGGTTTCCTTGCTCATGTTTTTGCCACAAGCACTACCTGCACCATGATTTGGATAAACGATTAAATCATTTGATAAAGGCATGATTTTATTTCTCAATGACTCATATAGATGTCCAGCCAATTTTTCTTGCGTCAAGTCTGCAACAACGTGCTGAGCTAAATCTGGTCGCCCAACATCGCCGATAAATAAAGTATCTCCCGTGAAAATCGCCACATCTTTTCCCTTTTCATCAATCAAAACATAACAAGTTGATTCCATCGTATGGCCAGGCGTATGCAAAACCTTTAGGCGGATATTACCAATTTTAAATTCTTGTCCATCTTCAGCTGTGATGGCCTCATAAGCAGGTTTTGCACTTGGGCCAAAAACTATTTTAGCTCCTGTTTTTTCCGCTAAATCTAAATGACCAGAAACAAAATCGGCATGAAAGTGAGTTTCAAAAACATATTTAATAGAAGCTTTATTGCGTTCTGCACGGTCGGTATAAGGTTTTGTTTCACGCAAAGGGTCTATAATTGCGACTTCCCCTTCCGACTCAATGTAATAGGCTGCTTCAGCCAAACATCCCGTATAAATTTGTTCTACTTTCATTGTCATATTTGTTTAAATTTTAAATAATGGTTAAACAAATTTAGGCAGACTTCCCCCCTTTTTTCTGTAACATTTCTCACAGAGATTAAATGATTATTGTCATTTATACATGAATCGTTTTGCGTTGAACCAGTACCCCATTACCCAAACTATTTTACACAAAGCAAAATAGAAGTACAGTTTTAGTTACAAACAGTCTCCTCAATCTATTTTGGTTTAATTTAAACCATTAATTTTTGCCTTGTTATGAAATACTATTTATCAAATCCTACTTTCCCCAAAGCATCAGTGCTCTTTCGTACATTCTCTGAAATTCATTTATGTTCGCTGGTATCTCTAGCTTTTAAAGAATCAAAATCAATCAATATTTAGTAAGGACTTTTATTTTTTCAGCATCAATAATATTCATAAGTAATGCAGAAAACTATTATGAAGGTATCTGCTGACATCAATAGAATAGGTTTTTTGATTATTATTTTCGGAGCAATCTTTTATATCGCTAAGGCCATTAGCCGTGAAAAAAAGTCTGTTAATGATTTGGTAATCAGGAATAATACACTTTTGGTAGGCGCCACTGAAGAATATATAGATACCGAAATGTTACACTATCGTTTGCAGCGGTACTATAAGTCCAAAATCAAGATTGATACCCATAAGAGTGGCAGTGTTAAAGAGCTTTATCGTTTGCTTGCGACAGGTAAAATTGACTGTATAGTGATTTCGGATGCAAAGGCAGATACAATTTCGATGGTATGGAGTGCGCCCTACGCAATTGATAATAACGGTAATAATGGATTTCGACTTGGATTACCCAAAACAATATTTAATCGTAGCCTAATTAAACAATTCAATAATTTATGAAGAAAATATACTTCATACTTTTTTTATGTCTAACAAGGTTTTCTGTAACTGCTCAGAAAATCCATATTATTGGTTTAATAGACTATCAAAGTGATGAAAGAGTTTTTGGAAATAAATACATCAAGCATCAATTGACAGACCTTCAAAACCTATTAATAGGTGCTGATTATGAGGTAGATACAATTTATTTTCAAAAAGAAGAACTTGCTGATACCAATCTGGTAATTAACACACTCAATCAACTTAATGTTGATGAAGAAGATGTTATATTTTGCTACACAGCAGCACACGGGTACAACCAAAACAATGATATTTATCCAACGATTAGGCTTGGGCTTACTTCAAAATCTGATATCTATTTAGGAAATCTCAAAAAAATACTGCACCAGAAACAAGCTCGTCTTTGTATTTTATTGAACGAGTCTTGTAATGTAATTCACAAGACACAACATCATTTCAGCTATAACGTTCCCCGAGCTAACTTTAACAAGAAAACCTTAAAATCATTATTTAACCATACAAAAGGCACGTTTACAATGCTTTCATGCAATGTTAATCAGCGATCTGTTCTAACTGATGAAGGTGGAATATTTGCACAGTGTTTTTTTAACGCTCTCTCCGAACAATTCTATGCTGAATCTCCACATTGGGAAATTATTGCTCAAAAAACAGCTCATTTAACACCCAAGAAAGCGCTTGAAAATGATTTAAGTTTTATACAACATCCAATTTATGAAAACAATACGCAATATGACGGAGAGCCTAAAAGTCAAGAAGAAATCGAAAAACAAATAATTATTGATGCCACCACGAATTCTTATAAAGTAGAAGATTTTGAGATAGAAATAAAAACCGATAAAGGTAGAAATGATGTAGTTTATTATAGAAGTGATACCATTCGATATTGGTTTAAAACGACAAAAGCCTGTTTTCTGAGATTGATTGATGTTTGGCCAGATAATCGAATTTGCCTGTTAGTCGATAATTATGAAGTAATGCCAGAAGAAGTATCAAAATGGATTGAAATTAAAATTGGTAAAGGTAAGTCAATCATTTGTGTACCACCTTTCGGAACAGACAACCTGATTTCCCTTGCTTCAGACCAAGCTTTCTGTCGGTTAAACCTCGTGATTGATAGAGGTACCCGATTTGTTAAAGGTAGTTTAAAAGAAACACTTGATTGTTCCAGAAATACGCCAAACAGTATCGTTTTAGAGGATAGATTAAATATCATTACGAAAGACAGATTTTCAAGAGCTAAATCCAAATAATATTTATTACAAGTACTAAATAGTAAAAAAATGAACAGCATGAATACTGATAACATTACAAAAAAAGTGAAATTGTATCTATCACTTTTATCTGGCAAAGTAGTAGTCACAATGCTACTCCTTGTTTTTTTATCACAAGTGGCAATAGCACAAAACCGATCTTTTAATCCTAGCCCCACAACTGAGAGAAGGGTTGCTTTGGTAATTGGTAATAAAGATTATACAGGTGTTTCAAAGCTTCGTAACCCAATTAATGATGCTATCGATATGAGCAACTCTTTGAAAAGGTTAGGTTTTGAAGTTTATACCCTCAAGAATGCAGACTATAGAACTTTTATTGATTCACTAAATTACTTCACTAGTCAATTGCGAAGTACAGATGTTGTCCTCTTCTACTATTCAGGGCATGGGGTAAGTTATAATAATGTTAATTATTTACTACCCGTAGATACTAAAATACGTTGTTTGGAACAAATTGAGACTTCTGGAGTCTCGTTAAATCGGATTTTAGTGGATATCGCTTCTAAAAATGTTAAAAATAGTTTTGTTTTTTTGGATGCTTGTCGAGATTTTCCAAATATCATGAGTTGCGACGCAAGTAAGAGAAATCTTACTGCACCTACAGGCTTAGTGAGACCCAGTAATAACCCACAGGGAAGCATGGTTGTGTATGCAACAAAAGAAGGAAGTACCGCCGATGACAATATCAATGAACGAAATGGAATGTTCACAGGTACTTTGTTGAAGTATCTTGAAATTCCCAATATTGGTTTAAGAAGTATTTTAGATAGTACAACAGCTGGTGTAAGAACAAGGACTAATTATCGACAATCACCTGGTAGATATGATGAGTTAGAGGGTGATTTTTACTTCTTAAAGACTAGAACGGTAATCAATTATGATGATGTCAATAAGTCAATTACGGAAGGAGAAACGGCATTTGAGCAAAAACAATACGATGATGCATTTAGATATTACTTCCCTCACAAAGAGCATAATCTGTTTAAGTCCCTCAATCAAGGCCAGCTTGGTTTCATGTATGATATGGGTTATGGAGTTCGGCAAGATTACTCTGAGGCCTTGAAATGGTATATGAAAGCGGCTGAGAAGGGCGATCACCGTGCTGAGTTTAATTTAGGAGTATTTTATGAAAAAGGACTTGGTACTCGTCAAGATTACAGAAAAGCTATTGAATATTATACAAAAGCTGCACAAAATAATTTAACAGAAGCGCAATATAATCTTGGAGTTCTTTTTGAAAAAGGGTTGGGCGTTACACAAAACATTAAGGAGGCCGTAAGCTGGTATCGTAAAGCCGCCGAGCTTGGAGATACTGAGGCTCAAGTAAATTTGGGTTATTTGTACGAAACCGCTCAAGGTGTGTCGAAAGATCTTAATGAAGCCATCAAATGGTATAAAAAGGCATCCGAGCTCGGAGATGCAGAAGGTGCTTATAATTATGCAAGAATTGCAAGTAATTCTCTATCATCTCAAGAGGAAATAAACCTATATACTCATGCTGCAAAGCTTGGGCATATAGAAGCACAGGTTAATCTTGGTTATTTATATGAAACAGGAAAGGGTGTCTCTCAAAATATACCTCAAGCTATTAGTTGGTACCAGAAGGCAGCCAATCAAGGTAATCCAATAGCGCAATTTAACCTTGCAGTTTTGTACGAGAACCTAAAGAGTACGACAAGTCAGACCTTAGAGGATGCTATTAGTTGGTATCAAAAAGCTGCAAAACAAGGTCTTCCCTCTGCTTATTATAATCTCGGGATTATTTATGAATACGGGAAGGGTGTATCAAAAAGTACAAATACTGCAAAAGATTATTACCTAAAAGCAGCTCGTCTAGGCAGTGATTCTGCTCAAAAAGCACTTGGCCGTTTTGGGATGAAATGGTAGCTTTTATTGCTTTCTCACAATTTATATCATATAATTTTATTTGAAAATGAAGAAATATTTTTTATTGCTATTTTTTTGCTTGTCATGTACTTTTTATACCCAAGCTCAATACACAGGGATTTGGCAGACCAACAATAACGCAGGCGTAAGAGAGGCGCAAATGAATCCATCTAGTATTGCAGATTCTAGGTTAGGCTGGCAAATTCATTTAGCTTCAATGTATTGGGTAGGTACCGAACATACACTGAATAATCGTTGGGCATCACCTTCAACAGCTATGCTTGATTTGAACGATAGAAAATGGAATACAAATTATGAGGACTGGGCAGGCCCGGGGTTGATGGTTCAGCTTTACAATAATCATGCTTTTGTTTTTAGTAGCCGCTTACGTACTTGGCAAAGTGAAAATGAAAACCTCAGTAAATTGTTTGGCAACAATCCTATGAGTGTTGACAGTATTTTTTTTAAAGATCAATCATATAATACAGCCACGGTTAGAGATTTTAGTTTGGGCTATGCATTGCCCATTTTTACAAGAAATCAGCATTTTCTTAAAATTGGTGCCGCTGTTAAATGGTATCGAACTACCAATAACCAATCTTACACATTCAGCGCTGATTCTACCAAAATCACCTATGATGGACAAAGGCTCTTCGGTGATATAGATCATAGTTATAACAATATTATGGCTAATCAAGATGGTACAGGGTTTGATCTTGGTCTTACCTATGAATTTAGACCAAATTATCAGGAGTACTATTATAAAATGGATAAATTTGATCGTTCAGATGTTGAGAAAAATAAGTATCGATTAAAATTGGGCATATCATTATTAGACTTGGGAAACTATAAGGTAAAAAATTCGACAAGAGCCTTCAACGGGAATTTGGCAAAAAGCTTAATCAATAGCTCAACATTTGCGGATAGTCAGATTGACCAAGTAATTGAAACTTTCAATCCATATATTAAAGATTCTACAATTAATAATCCTTCGGTGTTACCCTCTACCCTGATTATGCAGGCAGATGCATATCTTGGCAAAAGCTGGTACTTCAATGTGATGTACCGAAACGTGAAGAAGAGTACTGCCTATTATCAGCCTTCAATGCTTGCAGTTGCATTTAGAGCAGAAACTGGTGATGGAAGTTGGAGTATGCCTATTTCTTATAACATTGACAATAAATCCATTGGCGTAGGTTTTCATGTAAGGTTGGGTTCTTTAATATTTGGTACTGAAAACATCAACTTTCTTTTTGACCAATCAAAAAATGTGAAGCCAACTTTCTATGCGGGCATTTCTATTTCAAGAAAAGCTAAAAAAATTAAAGATAATGACAATGATGGTGTTTCAAATAGAAAAGATAAATGTCCTGATATTCAGGGTTTAGTAGAATTTAATGGCTGTCCTGATAGAGATAACGATGGTATTAGAGATGAGGAAGATGCCTGCCCAGACAAAGCCGGTACAATAAAAACTCATGGTTGCCCTGATAGAGATGGAGATGGTATTCCAGACGATAGCGATAAATGTCCTGATCAAAAAGGACTTGCAAAATTCAATGGTTGTCCTGATTCAGATAATGACGGTATTCCAGATGACAAAGATGCTTGTCCTAACGAAGCTGGTTCGAAAGAAAATAAGGGATGTCCAGTAAAATAATGAGTTTACTTATTACATAGAAATTACAAAGTATGAAGCATTTTAAAACTATATTTCTTTTATTATTACTCAGTTATGTTGGGAATGCTCAAGTCTCTAAAAGGCGTTTACCTAGCCCGATAAACTCTGAATTCATCGAGGATTCACCCTCTGTGAGTGCAGACAAAAATACCTTTATTTACCAGTCTAACAGGTATAATCCTAGCAAAGAGGTTAGTTACATCGGTGATTCTGCAATAAATACCAACTATGGTGGAGTTTTTGAATCAAAATTACATCCTGGGGGTGATTACCAGCCACCTCAAGCGATAGAAAGTATTAATAATTTTTTCCAAGTTTCAAAGGTTATTAATAATCCTAGTATCACTTTGGATGGAAACAGCATATTTCTTTCGGGGATTCATAAATCAGGAAAAGGCAGTGAAGATATTTATATTTCTACCAGAATTAACGATACTTGGAGTATTCCACAATCAGTGGGAGATGCCATCAATACGGAGGTTTATGAGGGAGCACCCAGTGTTTCACCAGACGGTAAAAAACTGTTTTTTATCAGAGAAATTCCTAATCTAAAACTTGCTAATCAGCAATGTTACAAAATACTCTTTTCTGAACGGGAAAGTGTAAATGACCCATGGGAGAGGCCTATTCAGTTACCTTATCCAATTAATCAAGGATGTGAATGTGCTCCGAGGATTCATGCGGATGGTAAAACATTGTTTTTTTCTTCAATTCGAAAAGAAAGTAAGGGTGATTTCGACGTTTATAAATCAACATTACAAGAAGATGGAACTTGGACAGAGCCGATTAATTTGAAATTTTTAAATTCTCGGCGAGATGAAAAATTTGTTTCGGTAAATCCTTGTGGTGATCTTATTCATTATGTCGCTGATGGGGATATTTACTCCTCTTATATTCCGGAAGAGTATCGTCCACAGAAAAGTGCTGTAGTACAGGGTGTTATTTTAGATTCACTTTCTAAACAACCGCTGTACGCCCAAGCAGAGGTAATTGCAAGCGCAACTCCGAGCGAAATCTATACTACTTTTGAATCCAATAGTTCAGATGGGCGATATACTGCTTTGTTACCTATCACAGATGAATATTCGTTGAATATTAAGATAGATGGCTATATCACTAAACGGATTAATATTACAAAATATAACTATAATGGTTGTGATTTGATAGAGAAGAATATTTTAATGCAACCTATTCCAAAACTGATTCCTGCAAGTAGTATGAGTATATCAGTGCCAACACCCAAAAATGGAACTAAGAGTAAGCGTATTGAAATACTAAAAAATAGACTTTAATCCACTAAATATCAGGGGTAGAGAGAATTCTGAAAATTGGTTTTTGTCCATATTGGATACCAGTAGATTTTGTCTGCTTATCCAGAATTTTCTTTACCTCTTCAAATGTTCGACTTTTAATTTGCTCCCAACTTACATCAACATTGTCGTTTGTGGTACATTGATAAAAGGCTTTTCTGAACATTTGCTGAAATATACTGCCAGAATCTACACTATAAGAATAATCTCCTTTTTCGGCGGCACATATTAATACTGTCTTTTTTACACTTGGGCCACCAAAGTTCCAAAAAAGTTTCTTGACCAACTCCTCATCTGTTGGGTTAGCAGTATTTGGAATGTTTGAAACACCCTTGATAAAGTTATTGCAACAATCTGCCAAAATAAATCTAAGTCTTGGATTACAAGCACCAATTTCAGAATTCAATTTATTCACAGCAACTTTGTCATTTCCAATTGATAAATGTGGGAAGGTATCATCTCCAAAGTTGGCACCGTGTCCTGAAAAATAAAAAACTATTCCACTATTTTTTGGTTGGTTTTCTTCAATATTTCCAATTTTTTTGATTGCCTCACTTATATGTTTAACCGTAAAGTTTGTATGATAAAAACTCTGAACTTTTACATTCATTCCAGCAATTTCACCTTTTGAACGAAAGAAAAACTCCATCGCTCTTAAATCGGCTAATCTATCCTTTTTCCTTTTTTCTTCACTTAAATCTACTGCCAAAAATACATTCAGGATTGGCTTCTCTAGTATGTTTTCAGCTTTATTGATATTCAGAAATGAGCAAAACAATAAACCTTGTAGTTTTTGGAGAAATTCGATTCTTTGCATATATCTAATTTGAATGTTTAGTGTAACTGTTTGACAATCGCATCCGATGGAAAAATCCTTTTTAAATAATTTAGGATAAGTGAGTGAGCCATATCAAAGTCTTCTTCTTTATTTAGATCTTGCCCCACAAAACGCCATACATCACAGTCAAGACAAATCAAAACTTGTACTGTTTGTGCTCCTTTTTTAAACTCTAGACCGAAAATTGGTGTGAACATACAGTTTTTCATTAAATCATTGAAAACATAGTTGATATCCTCACAAAATATTCTCTTTACCTCAGTCATCTCTTGATGTTTCAAGGATGTCCCCTTTTTACGAATACTAAAACCACCAAAAGTTTCTCCCTCGTGTTTAAATGGATGAAGCAGAAAGGGGGTTATTTGTTCTGCAAATAGAATGGTTGTACTGGCATTTTTTCCAATGAAATTTCTTAAAAATGATACTGCCTGAGTATCAGTACTAATAGCTTTGAGGGATTGGTTATTGGTTTCTATTTTTAATCGTTTTACTTTCTTGGGGGGAAGTACAGACTTTAACTTTGAAGTAATGAAGTTGTACGAATTACCTTGGCAAAAGGAACATCTTGTGCCACTATTTGACCAAACCCTGTGAGTAACGACGAAGGAAATTAATATGCTCACAAAAATACTTGCTTTCATGCATGAAACTATAAAGTCAGTTTTGTCTAAATAGATTCTTGCAACTGATTTGTACGTTATTTATAGATAGCAAATAAAAACTGAGATTTTAACCTATGTTTTAAATACACTCAAGTCTTTTTCAGAATTATTTTTACTGAAAATCAGATCAATTCTAATATCTTTAGTTTTTTATCCTATCATAGACAGGTTAATATGCAAGTGGAATTAAAATTTCTTCAAGAAAAATTTGGCAACATCTTTGAAAATGAACTTCTCAAGGAGCTTGCGCAAATTGGAAATTATATGACTATCGAGGAAGGTCATTTATTGATGCGACCTGGCGGATATATTCGTTCGGTACCCATTATTTTACAAGGTTCTATTAAAATTCTGAGAAATGATAGCGAAGGCAGAGAGGCGTTTTTGTATTACTTGGGTGGAATGGACTCTTGTGCGATGTCTCTGACCTGTTGTCTTGATCGTAAAATGAGTGAAATTACGGCAATTGCAGAAGAAAAAACAACATTAATAAGCATTCCTGTTGAAAAAGTAGAAGAATGGATTACCAAATATCCATCGTGGAAGCAGTTTGTTTTTGCTACTTATCAAAAAAGATTTGAAGATTTACTGAATGTAATTGATGATGTTGTTTTCCATAAGTTAGACGAAAGACTCATTAATCTATTACACAGAAAGGCAAAGCAAAGTGGAATTAATGTTTTCAATATTACGCATGAAGAACTTGCCAATGAATTGGCTACTTCCAGAGAGGTGATTTCTAGACTTTTAAAACAGTTAGAAAAATTCGGCAAAGTAAAGCTTTCTAGAAATAAAATTGAGCTCTGCTAAAATACAATTTGCTTTGTAACATTTATCACGGTTTTAGGTATTATAAAAAATGACTTTTGTAACATTAATTTATAAACAAATAAAACGGATGAAAATATTTGATTTTTTTAATGCCAAGAAAAGCTACGAAAATGTTTCGGCCGAAGCTTTCAGAAAACTATATGATGAGCATTCGGGCGGTGTGATTTTAGATGTCAGGACAAATGAGGAATTTATTCAAGGAGCAATACATGGAGCTGTAAATTTGGATTTAATCGGCGGTACATTTAAGCATGAAATTGCGAAAATGGACAAAGAAAAAACGTATTTTGTATATTGTAGAAGTGGTAATAGAAGTGGACAAGCCTGTAAATTAATGAGTGACTTAGGTTTTAGACATCTCTATAATTTATCTGGAGGTATCATGAGTTTTTCACTTTAATAAAATATTAATAAAATTTTTAAGCAGCGTTTTCTGGTATAGCTTACCCAACGACGAGTTTTCAAAGCAACAGAAAACATTAAATGATAGCGTTTAACATGGAAAAGAGAGAAAGCTTTGCGGATATTATTCAAGGAAAAACACCTGTATTAGTTGATTTTTTTGCTGAATGGTGTGGCCCTTGCAAAACGATGTCGCCAATTTTGAAAGATTTTTCTACTCAAATGGGCGATAGGGTAAGGGTTTTAAAAATCGATGTGGATAAAAGCCCAAGTACAGCCGCTACTTATCGTATTCAGGGAGTACCAACTTTGATTTTGTTCAAAGAGGGTAAAATAGTTTGGCGACAGTCGGGAGTGGTTCAAAAACAACAATTAACACAAATACTTAATCAAGTAACCCAGCAAGCTTGATTTTATACAACTGTTAAATTACCATTCTATGGAAAAGTACTTCGAAGCATTTTATATGGGTTATGCCAATTATTTTATGTATGTTTTTAACGAAATCCTGTATCCAAGTTGGCATAATTATTTTTATTGGCTTATTGGTATTTCCGTTTTTGTTTGGGGATTAGAAATCGCATTTCCATGGCGTAAACAACAAGCAGTAATCCGACAAGACTTTTGGTTGGATGTATTGTATATGTTTTTCAATTTTTTCTTGTTTTCGATGGTTGTCTATAATGCTATTTCAGATGTAGGAGTGTTGGCTTTCAACGATTTTTTAGGTTTTTGGGGAATCCAAAATTTAGTTGCAATACAGGTAGATATGCTTCCTAAGTGGTCACAATTATTGATTTTATTGGTGATTCGAGACTTCGTACAGTGGAACATCCATCGATTGTTACATCGTGTGCCGTGGCTCTGGGAGTTTCATAAAGTACATCATAGTGTCGAGGAAATGGGATTTGCTGCTCACCTTCGCTATCACTGGATGGAAACAATTACCTACCGAAGTTTAGAATACATTCCGCTAGCAATGATTGGTTTTGGCATCGACGATTTTATCATTGTACATTTATTTACTTTAACAATTGGGCATTTAAATCATGCTAATATTTATTTACCACTGGGGCCATTAAAGTATATTTTTAATAGTCCACAAATGCATTTATGGCATCATGCTGAAAAACTTCCTGAGGGTTTTCAGTATGGTATTAATTTTGGCATTACGCTTAGTATTTGGGATTATATATTTGGTAGCGCCAAGATTCCCTATCAAGATAAAAACCTAAAATTGGGTTTCCCTCAAATTAATTCGTTCCCAAAGAAGTTCTGGGAACAAATAAAATATCCATTTTTTCGAAATACATCCTCAAAGAAACCTCTTTAAGTTATCTTCTTTTTTTCGGTAGCAATTTTTATTGATATGACATTATAATTATTTCAATAAAAAGATTAAATATTTTGGTGTTTAGATAAATTTTTGTACTATTGTATCATATTGATAAAATAATAATATGATGCAGCCCGTGTGCTGTAAAGTGCATAAATCGACAATCAATCAAAAACACAATTATACATTTTATTACCATTAATCAGAAAATTAAATGAACCAAAGAAGAGACTTTCTCAAGAAAATGGGATTGGCGAGTGCTGGCTTATTCATGGCACAGTCAGATTTACTAGCGAAACAGTCTTTCGCAAAGCCAAAACAAATAGGCTTGCAGTTGTACACTCTTCGTGACGAGTTAGCGAAAGATGTAAAAAGTACGATTGGTAAAGTATCAAAAATTGGATTCAACCACGTTGAGACTTTTTTTAATTACTCAGGTGATACTTCAAAGGATTTATTCTGGAATTTAAAAGCAAGCGAGTTAAAACAATTATTATCGGATAATAATTTGGTGAGCCACAGCGGTCACTACCAGCTAAACGACTATCTTACACCCAACAATGGGAAAGACGATGCGCTCAAAACTCAAATTGAACTTGCAGCTACTTTAGGACAAAAGTATCTAATTGTACCAGTACCTCCTTTTGGATTAATTGATAAAATGACTTTGGACGATTATAAATTTATGGCTAATCAATTTAATAAAGCAGGTGAATTATGCCATAAATCGGGTTTACAGTTAGGTTACCACAATCATTTCTGGGAGTTTAAGGTTTTACAAGATAATAAATCAGGGCTTGAGGTATTATTAGAGGAAACAGAGCCAGCCTTATTAAGTTTTGAATTAGATTTATTTTGGACAGTTAAAGCGGGAAAAAATCCTGTGGAATTGTTTAAGAAATATCCAAAACGTTTTGTGATGTGGCATATAAAAGACATCGATAAACAATTCGCCAAAGCCGTATATCCAGATGCAAACAAAAAAGGGATTTTTGATACATTAAGAGAAGTAAAATTTACTGAAGTAGGAACTGGGGCAGTTAATTTTAAAGAGATTTTTGCACACAACAAAGACCTTCAATATATTTTTGTTGAACAAGATCAGATTTATAAAGAGGATAAATTTGAAAGTGTTAAAATGAGTTATGATTATATCAAAGGAAATCTCATTTAAAATTTCATATAATATGGGGCATCACAAATGTTTAAAAACTTGTGATGCCCCATTTGCTTTAAATTTACTTTTTACCATTTAAAATGCAATAATGACACACCTTGTCTTGGTAGTTTCATCTTGATTTTGGTCGTTCCGTTTTTGGTAGTTATCCATTCCGGAGAAGTTAGTAATTGTAATTGCCCTGCTTTTTCAAGTAATTTAATTTGTGCTTCAGTAGGTTGTTTGGGCGAACCCATCGCCTTCCAAACTTCATAGGCATTACTGTTTTCTTTATCAATTCTATAATGTAATAGCGCTACTTTCCCGATTGGTAGTCCTTTGACTTCAAGCTCAACGGTGGCGTCTGGTGCTGGTAAATTATCATCGTGATAATTCCATACCATTATTCCAGCTGTATTGCTACTCTTTGAAGCCAAAGCGTTAATATCTGCATCATTTCTTACGCTCTGATCTCTTACTTTTTTGAAATCATAAGCTAAATTTTGTTTTACTTCTACTCGATTTCCCTCCATCATTCCAAACATTCTAAACACATTCAGTACAGGTTTATCAACACCATTTGTAGCTAAATCTCTGAATCCTCTAAACCAAGCTTGGTCTTCAAATTCGAATGACCATGATACTGCCCCAAGTAAATTTACGCCTCTAGCTTCAGCTAATTCATATTTTCGAGCGAAAGATGCCGCCGTATAGCTTGAGTACATCGTACCATTTCGATAAGCATTTTGCGGATGTAAATCTTCTGAACAGGCAGCACAGCCTTCAGGGTCAGACTCGCCAATAATGATTGGCAACTTTTTCAGGGTTGGATAGGACGCTACAATTTCAAAACCTTTGTCAATATCTCTGAGTTGTGTTCCCATATTCATCTGAACATGGCCGTTCACAACTTTAGGTGCGCCTTTTGCATGAAAAGTTATAAAATCGATTGGCGAACCTGTTTTGCCGGTAACATAATTTTTACCTTTACTGACATGGTCTAAAAATGTCTTCAAAAAAGTAGCAGATTTGTCCCAATCTGGGCCAGTTACTTCGGGGCCACCAATTTTGGCAGTAGGTAATGCACGTTTAACAGCATCAGCCGAGTAATCATACAATTTGATGTATTCTTCAGTTGTACCTTTCCAATAACCAATATTGGGTTCATTCCAAAGTTCCCAATACCAGCTTTCAACTTCTTTCTGGCCATATCTAGCCACAGAATGCTTCACCCATTGAAAAACAAGTTCCGCCCATTTTTTATAATCTTTAGGAGGATATGCCCAACCCGTATAAATATCGTTGTAATCATCCCCTGGTTTCCAGAAATGGCGGTAGGGCATAGGGTGGCTTGAAAGTGCCTCGGGCATAAAACCGATTTGAGCAATTGGTTTCATACCACGTTCTATATAGGTATCAAAAATCTTATCAATTATCGTCCAGTCGTATATAGGGTTTCCTTTTGCATCTTCTGTGTAGGCATTAGTTGAACCCCATTTTAAAGCCGCCGTTCCGTCGCCTGTGACGAGCAAACTATGCGCTCTCACATAGACTGGAACTTTACTTAATTGAGAGATTTCAGTTAATAATTTTTTCCCATCTTTCATATAAGTATAGTTTGGCTCGTCGTATCCAAACCATGCCCATATTGGTTTCATGGCTGCTTTGGTTTTTGATAAATCTACCTGAATTGAGACAGGTGTTTGTTCTTGGGCAATTATTGGCAGAGACTTTCCCATTAAAAGTCCTGTCAGTAAAAACAGTGATGTTGTTTGTTTAAAAAACATAGTTTTGATTTAGAATTGATAAATACGAAAATAATTGAATTCAATCTTAATGTAATTCAAATCTATTTTTAACTTTTTATGTATATTATTGTATGAAACAAAGATTGCATAAAAATTTAATTCTCATATAAAAAAACTAAAAACTTAGTGGAATATGGTGATTTTTGGCTTTTTTGTTTAGATATATAATTATAGTTATGTTAAATAGATTATTGTAGATATTATTTCAAGTAGTATGTGAAGTGTAATTTCCAACACTCACCTCCAAGCTTGCTAATCAATAGTGCTTGAAAATGAATGTTGGAAATTTGATTAATTACCGTTGCCTTACGTTTTGAATTGGATAATCGTAGAAATAAACTTTTACCATACAATCGTAGCAACTGCCCCCGCTGCTAATGATACGGTGGCTAATTTGTCTGATTGTTTTACATTAATATCAACAGCAACATTCTTGTCGTTTTCGATAATCACTACTTTTTTGCCTGCGGGCGTCATAAAGGCAACATTTGGTAAATTACTATTCGTAATGCTTTGGATTCTTTTAGAGCCAGTAGGCACAAATTTAGAAGCGTGTCCGATAATATAATAACTAACATTTCGAGTAATACTTGAACCAGAAATTGTTAATGCACCTTTGCATTCTGTACAGCCTCCGGGTGTATGTGGTTGAAAACTAGCGTCATTGGCTAAATTCCATTCAAGTGCTACTTTACTCCAATTTCTTACCGAACCAATAATTACATTTTTTATATGCCATTGTAAATCACCTGCAAAAGCTCCTTTTGCAGAAGTCCATTGTTCAGTAAAATAAAGATTTTTGTTTGGGTGAAGTGTATGTACTTTTGATAAAGCGCTGATATCGCCAGCATATAAATGAAAAGCCGAACCGTCAATGTACTGATTGGCATCAATATCATTCAAAACATTGATTGGGTAATCTGGATTATCGCAGTTATGATCCCAAACTACAATTTTAGTTTTAATGTTTTCTTGACGGAAAAGTGGCCCTAAATGATGCTTTACAAAATTTGCTTGGTCGGTAAAGCTCATTACCATACTTGGGTTATTGCCACCATGTTGTGGTTCATTTTGTAGGGTAATGGCATCTATATTGATTCCTTCTTTTTGCATTTCGTTTAGGTATTTTGCTAAATACTTCGCATACACAGCATAATATTCAGGAAGTAAATTTCCACCGATTGATTTACCGTTATTTTTCATCCAAACAGGTGCCGACCAAGGGCTTCCCATGATTTTGATATTTGGATTAATCGCTAAAATTTCCTTTAAAATTGGAATGAGGTATTGTTTGTCGGGAGATAAAGAAAATTTTGAAAGATTTTCATCTTTTTGACCGCTCTCTAAATCACTATAACTAAATACTTTTTCATCTAAATCTGAAGCACCGATACTTATTCTCAAATAACTAATTCCAATTGATTGGGCTTCTTTTCCAAATAGTTCGTTTAATAATTTGCTTCTCTCTGAAGCACTCAGTAATCCAATTAACTTTGCGCTTCCTCCTGTTAAAGTAAAACCAAAACCATCAATACTTTGGAACGTTTGTGTTGAATCTACCTCAATAGTTGGATTTGTGCTGATACTTTTCAAGAATGAAACATCTTGTTGTTTTTGTAACAAGACAGATTGGTCTGGGGTAGTAAGCCAATAACTAAGGGTTGGATTATTTGACGATACGGGATTAGTAACAACAGGTTGTTGTGGCGAAATATTGGTATTGTCTGATTTGCCATCGCAAGCCCAAATCAGGAATAATATAATTGTTTGAATAATCGAGCGCATATAAATAAGGTAAATCGTCTAAAATAAGACAAGTGAAAATTGATGATAAAATTAAAGGTGCTGACAAAAAATGAATCATTGATTGCTATCTTTTGGTCAGCACCTTAATTTTATCTAGTAATTAGGGTTTTGTTTGAGTTTAGTATTTTCTAACTCTCTGAATGGAATCGGGAATACTTCATTTTTACCAGCTTTGAAACCTCTGTTTGCCAATACGGTTGTGGCTCTTCCAGTTCTTACTAAGTCAAACCAGCGATGCCCCTCGCAAGCAAGCTCCAAACGGCGTTCATTGGCAATGGCCGTGAGCGAAACAGGAATAGAAGGTAATCCAACTCTTGAACGAACTGCATCTAATAAAGCTTGGGCTCTTGCACCTGTTCCTCCCAAAGCTTCCGCCTCCATCAAGTAAGTATCTGCCAATCGGATGATGTAGGAATTTTGTCTAAAATTCAATTCTATATTTCCTAATCCTGTAGATACATCTGATTGCTTCGGCATGAATTTATTGATAAAATAGCCTGTGTCTTGATATGCCGAAATATAGTTAACTTGATTGGCGGCTTTTAAGGCCTTAGCATCTAAAATAGTGGCTGCAAATCTTGGGTCATTTTTTAATACATCATATAAATCTTGTGTGATTGGATTAAAAGCCCAACCACCAGAGTAATATGCTGGAGCGGTAGAGCCTGCTGGTCTGGTTAATGTTCTTGGACCAACCATTTGAACAACGGTATTGCCTTCGTCAGTCCCAGAACCCCAGTTGCCCCAACCTGCATTACTTGCACTTGTATGCGCTACTTCTAAAATACCTTCACTGTTAAATTTATTTGAGAAATTCCACAAATCAGCAAAATTACTTAGCAATTTATATCCATAGGGATTAGTTCCGCCAGGTGTTCCATTTACAATGGCTAATTGAGCGGCTGCTTCTGCTCGTTTATTATTATACAAATATACTTTTCCGAGTAAAGCCTGCGCAGCACCTTTGGTGAGGCGTCCGGCATCGGCAGCAGGAACAGTATTTGGTAAAACAGGAATCGCTTCGATTAAATCTTTTTCTATCTGTGCATAAATAGCGGATGGTTCTGCCTGTTCAACATTATAGATTTCAGATGATGGAAGTGGGCTTGTGATTAAAGGAATATTTCTGAACAACCTTACTAAATTAAAATAATATAAAGCCCTAAGTGCTTGTGCTTCGCCAGCATACCGTGCTTTTAGGGAAGCATCCATTGATATAGTCGGTAATTTCGATAATAAGAAATTAGCTCTAAAAACTCCTTGATAGTGGTCACTCCAGTAGCTTGCAGGTACAGTTGTCGGGCTAAGCGTATAATTTGAGAATGTCTGTAAACCCATACCATCGGTAGCGCCACCACCGCCAGCCACGTGGTCGTCTGAACCAGCATTGAGCATTGTAACCATGTTTTCAAAACCACCAGAGTTTTTTCGCATAATATCATACACCGCTACTAAACCAGCAAATGCCTCAGTTTGGTTAGTATAATAACTAGCTTCTAAACTGCTTCCTTTCGGAAGTACTTCTAAATAACTTGAACTGCAAGATGTAAGCACTGCGGTTGCCACTGCGATTACTGAATATTTTACTGTATTACGTTTCATCTTTTAAATTTTTTTCCTTAGAATTTTAAATTAACACCAAATTGAATTGAACGAGCCTGAGGATAGTACCCTCTGTCGATACCGAAAACACTACCTCCAATTTCAGGGTCATAACCTGTATATTTTGTGATAGTTAAGAGGTTTTCAGCGGTTAAAAATAATCTTAATTTATTAGCACCAATTTTGCTAACGATATTGTTGGGAAGCGTATAACCTAGTTGAATGATTTTAAATCTTACAAAATCGCCATCTTCTAAGTAGAAATCAGATGCTTTACCAAAGTTTCCGTTGGTGTCGTTGTTGGTTAATCTTGGATAATTGTTTGATGTCCCCTCACCTGTCCAGCGATTTAATACTTCTGTTTGATAATTTGCATTTTGAATATCTAGGCGACGAAGTCCTTGGAAAATTTTATTTCCACCGGAAGCCTGCGCAAAAATCATACAATCAAAGTTTTTATACTCCATATTGATATTTAAACCAATCGTATATTTCGGTAGGCCATTACCAAGAAACGTTTTATCGTTATCATTGATTGTTCCGTTTCCATCAGTATCTACCCATTTAAAATCACCCGGTTTGGCGTTTGGTTGAATTACGTTTCCTTCTGGTGTTTTGTAAGCTGCTACTTCGGCTGCGTTTTGGAATATGCCAGCTGTTTGAAATCCAAAGAAAGCATTGTAGGGTTGTCCTACTTGGGTTCTGGTAATTGAGCCCAACGACTGGAAGCCAGCAGCGCCTGAAGTAATAAATGAAATACCATTTCCTAAAAATGTTACTTCATTTTTCAAGAATGATACGTTTCCGTTTGTAGATAAGTTAAAGTCGCCAAAGCGTTTTCTGTAGCCAAGCTCAATCTCTACTCCTTTATTTTCCATGTCGGCAACATTGCCTACTGGGCTACTTGTTGCGCCAACATAGCCTGGAAGGGTGATGGTTTGCAAAATTCCCGTTGTTTTTTTACGATATACTTCTAAAGTCAGGGTCAAATTATTGAACAATGTAGCATCGATACCAATATTTGTTTGTGCTGTTTCTTCCCATTTTAAATCAGGATTTGAAGGCGCACTCGGACTGAATCCTGTAATAATATCAGTACCACCAGTTCCGTACGTATAGTTTCTACCACCTACAATTGTAGATAAATATCCAAAATTCAGAATAGCATCATTTCCAGTTACACCATAACCACTTCTGATTTTCAAGGTTTTCACGATGTTGTTTTCTTTCCAGAAGTTTTCGTTTGATACAACCCATCCTGCCGAGAACGACGGAAAGATACCAAATTTGTTATTTCCACCAAACCTCGAAGAACCGTCTCTTCGGATAATTCCAGTGAACAAATATTTTTCGTTAAAATCGTACGTCAAACGGCTGAATAATGAAGTAACACGATGTTCTACGCCAGTGTAAGCACTTCCTGTCCTTTGTGCTGCAGGTAGCGAAAAGTTAAATGAGGCATCCTCATAAGTATTTACTGGCAAATCTGAATAAGTGATATTTGTTCCGCTGGTAATGTTGTCGATATATAGCCCTTGTCCTAATAAAATGCCAAGATTGTGTTTATTGAATTTTTTATTATACAAAGCTGTATTTTCGATGTTCCAACCCAAACCAGTATTTGAACCTCGGCTTAGGGTATTTCTGGCAGCACCCGAAGTAGCACTTAAATAATACTTTGGTGTGAAGAAATCTCCGCCCCAATACGAGAGTTTTGCACCGATTGTACTTTTGAATTTTAAATTTGAAATTGGTGCAACTTCAATAAAAGCATTTCCTACAAAATCATCAGCCCAATCAAAATTGCCTAATCTAATTTTTTGGTAAGCAATTGGGTTTGTCATTTCTTGCCCAACAATTGAAGAAATACCGTAAGGTCTTCCTTCGCTGTCTCTTAAAACAGGATTACTTGTATAAATCGTCGAAGCAGCAGCAGTTGGGTCAGTAACAACCAATGGCGTTATTGGGTCTAAGTTTATCGCTGAACTTAAAGGGCCACCAAACTCACTATTTGTATTACCTAAACCAACTGTTTTTTGGTGAGAATACGCCAAAGTTTGCCCAATTGTGATATATTTAGAAAGTTTATGGTTTGAATTCAAACGAATATTATCTCTACGATACGAAGAAATATCTTTGAGGACGATACCTTCTTGGTTTTGTGTTCCTACTGAAAGGAAAAAATTTGAGATGTCATTTCCACCGCTTATGCTCAATTCATGGTTTGATCTTTTTGCACTATTGTTGAAAATTGCAGCTTGCCAATCTGTTCCCGCTCCTAAAGACGCTGGATTTGGAAAAAGTAATGCCCCACCAGCAGCTTGCGATTTTTCGTTGATAATCATCCCATACTCCGATGCATTCAATAAGTTTAACTGTTTTGCAGGTGACGACGAACCTACGAAACCTGTATAATTTACACTTAGCTTGCCAGATTTCCCTCTTTTAGTCGATACTAAAATTACACCTGAGGCTGCTCTTGCACCATAAATTGCCAAAGATGCTGCATCTTTCAGTACTTCTATTGATTCAATATCCGACTGATTGATAAAACCAATTCCACCGTTGTCGATAATTACGCCATCTATAACCCAAAGTGGGTTATTTCCTCCATAGGTATCAAAAGTAGTGAGACCACGCACACGAACCGTCGAAGCTGAACCAGGCTGACCAGCATTCGCTGCAATCGTAACGCCAGAAACACGACCTTGCAGTGCCGTTTCGATACGACCACTCGGAACATTTTCGAGGTCTTTGGCCTTGATGCTAGAGATAGCCCCTGTTACTACACTTTTCTTTTGTGTACCATAACCGATTACTACAACTTCATTCAAATCTTTGATGTCTTCTTCTAATGACACATTCAAGAAGCTGGTATTTCCAACGTTTTTCTCAATTGTTTTATAACCGATGAAAGTAAAAATAAGAATATCATTGGCTTTTGCGCTAATTTGGAACGCTCCTTCCGAGTTAGTGCTTGCTCCTTTATTGGTGTCCTTAATTTTCACTGAGACTCCAGAGATAGGTACATTTGTAGTTGCATCAATTACTTTTCCTCGTATTTCTTGGTTCTGCCCTAAAACAGAAAAGGTACAAATACTTAGTAAGAATAGACATAAGTAATTTTTGAATTTCATAAAATTTTAAGATTATAATTTGGAAAAAAAATATCGCTTCGAGCAAACTCAATTGAAAACATCAACTGAATTTGATGCTTGAATTGCTCAAAAACCTGAAGCAATATTAAGCCTAGCCATTGCTACAATTAAAAAAAATGGATACACTTCAATTACGTTTGTTTCTATAAATCAATACGTTAGTTGTACGTTTAGTTTTGTATATACTTCATTATCAATATTTTATAAGAGATAATCAATATAAATATTTGCATATAAAATTGTATATTTGTGAATCGTCAGCTTAACAACTTTAAATATTCGTACGCATATTATGAAAAAACAGTCCTTCATTTTTAGGGGTTTTACTTTACTATATTTTCAACTTATCAGTTCTGTATTCGTATTTGGGCAGTCTATCAATTCCTTAATTGACGGACACAACTTCAGTAATACAAAGCCATCAATTATTGGTTTTTCGAAATCGGATTTCAAAAGTGATTCTCATTTTACTACTGCTTGCGAAGCCAATGATGGTACAATGTTTTTTGGGAATTTTGAAGGTGCTGTGAGTTATGACGGTAACCACTGGAAAAAAATATTTTTACCGAATAACTCCTCTATATACAGTATAGTGAAAACTCAAAACGGAGAAATTTATGCTGGTGGCTACAATGATTTTGGTAAATTTCAAAAGGATGTGTACGGAAAATATATGTTTCATTCAATGGTGAATGAACTTAAACTAACCAATAGAAATTTTGAAAATATATGGCGAGCCAATAGTATCGGTAATCACATCATTTTGATGTCTTATAATGAACTGATTGTTATTCATAAAAATTTAGCGACTATTGTGCGTGCGCCAAATACTTTTGTTTACGGTAATCAAATCGGAAACAAATACTTTATCCAAGACACAGAAGAAGGTTTTTTATCTCTCAATCTTGTTAGTAAAAAATTAGAACCGTTGTTTGCTGCAAGTGATTTTAGGGAAGAGATAACAACCGCTATTTTACCGACTAAAATAGCTCATGAAATCCTCATTATGACCCGAAGTGGAAAGATTTTCAAGGGGAATACTCTCACCAAAAAAGTAATAAAAATTAAAGAAGTTTTTTCTGAGAATGATAATGATCAACTAAACTGTAGCATCCAGAAAAATGATGATTTATATTTAATTGGAACGCTAGGGTCAAAATTGATTTGGTATAATTATAAAAGTAATAGTATTTCTCATGATGTTGATTTTCAAAGCATTACCAAAAACAACCCGATTATTAATCTTTTCCTTACTGCTAAAGGAGATATTTGGGTTTTAAAAAATAATGGTTTGAGTTTCTTCATTTATAATTCCTCTTATCAAAATATTTTCGACAAAGCATCTATTTATGATATTCTAATCAAAGACAAAAATATTTATTTGGCCACTAATCAAGGAGTATTTTTTTCGAATATTCCAGCCAATATTATGAGTGATAATTATGATTTTAAACCTATTCCTAAGCTGAAAGGGCAGGCTTGGACAATCCAGCATTTTGGTGGAGAAATCATTGTTTCACATAATATAGGTATTTTAAAAGTTACCGAAAAGGGTTATCAGAGGATTTCGCAGATTCCCGGTTTTTGGAAACTTACACCTGTACCCAATAAAAAAGATTGGTTTTTAGGTTCTAATTATAATGGCTTGTATTTGGTCAGGAAAGTGGGTAATGACTGGAAAATATTCAATAAAATAGATGGTTTTAATGAATCTACCCGAGATATTTCTCCTGATAAAAATCCGAACACATATTGGGTCTGCCATGGTTATAAAGGGGTTTTCAGAATTAGGATTGATGCTGAATATCAACGTGTTGAATCTGTTGAAAACTATACCAATACTAATGGTTTTACCTCGCCATTCAACATAAATGTTCATCAATATCAAGGACGAACAATTTTTACGACCAATACAGGAATTTATCAGTTTGATGAAAATACCAATACCTTTATTCCACACACGGCATTGAATAAAATTCTGAATCCGCAGAAAAATACTCGAAAAATTATCATTTCTAAAGGTAAAACATGGGCTGTAGAAGATGATGAACTAGGCTATTTTTCGGAAAATAATACAGCATTAGAGAAAAACATTTTCTTGAACTTAAAAGGTACATTTAATAAAGGAATGGAAAGTATTTTACCGATAGATGCCCATAAAGTGTTTGTTGGAACAAATAACGGACTCTTTTTATACGATACTAAAGTACCGAATTTAAAACAGCAGGCACAAACTCATATTACTAGAATGAGTTTTTTGATTAACCAAACAGAGGACGAGTTACCTATTAATAATCCAAAAAAAGAATTACTCATTCCGAATGGAGCGGAAGTGGTAAGAGTTGAATTTTCTGTACCTCAACTAATTTCAAATATTGGTGTAGAATACAGTTATAAATTGGTTAATGCTGATAAAGATTGGTCTAATTGGACCTTAAACCCTTTTAAGGAATACACTAATCTTAATCCTGGGACGTATGTTTTTTTAGTAAAAGCAAGAAATCTTTTGGGCGTTGAAGCCAAAGAGACAAGTATGATAATGACGATCAAGCCCAAATGGTATGAAACAACATCTGCCTACATTATTTATGTTTTTCTGACAATGGCTTTATTGGGCTATATCTATTTTTTCATCAAAAGGGAGTTGGAACGTGAGCATCTAAAAACAAGAAAAGAAATAGAAAAATCAAAGAAATTAATTGAGCTGGAACTTGAGCAATTGAAACTCCGTGAAGATAAAGCTCAAATTGATAAATATACTGAGGAATTAGACCGTGATATTATTGTAAAAAGTAAAGAATTGGCTAATTACACCTTGATGTTGAGCCAGAAAGCAGAAGTTTTTCAAGAAATAAAAACAGATTTACAAGATCTTAAATCATTATTGAAGAATGATGAATCGAAGAAAAAGTTATTTGAAATTTACCGAAAATTAAATTCACAGAAGATTGATAATGATTTTATTGAAATATTTGATGTGAATTTTGAAAAAGTGAATCATGATTTTTTCAAAAAACTCAAGAGCATTCATCCTGATTTATCTCAACGGGAGCTTCGATTATGTGCTTTTGTGAAAATGAATTTTAGTAATAAACAAATTTCCCCATTACTCAACATTTCGGCCAGAGGTGTGGAAACAGCCAGATTAAAAATTCGTAAAAAATTGCAAGTACCACACGAAGAAACCTTGAGTGCTTTTCTAGAGAAACTTGGTTAATGGTTTATTTCTTGTAAAAAAAGAATGAGTCAATCCAAACATTTGGATGACTCATTCTTACACTTTTTATATAAATTAATTGGATAATAGTCTAGTTTACAGGATATTGTACTATTTGTTTCTTAATTTTTGTTCTAATACTTTCATGTAGTACCCTCCTACTACACTTCTAGCTTGGAAGCCTACCATTTTGCCTGTTTTTGTTTCGTGCCAATCGCTGATAGGTACTCTTGAAATTGTTTTTGTAGCAAATTCATACATTGGATTAATGAACGCTTCAAAATCTTTATGGTCGTTTGCTAGTACTGATGTCCAAATTACCCAGTCAGATTTTGTGTAAGTTGCACGGCTATCAAGGGGCAAACCAAATTCATTTTGTTTAGTTAAGTAAAATTTCACTTCTGTATCGAAAACTTCTTTCGGGAAGTAATTTAAATTCAGTACTTTATCCCAAACTAAATTATACTTTTGGCTCCAAGTACCTTTTTTATCAAAGGTCAAAGCGTAATGGTCGCCATCTTTTGCCATTTCCATCCACTTCGTTACGAAGCCTTTCGTAATGGCATCGTACTTTTGGAAAGTAGCAGTTTCGCCCATTTCTTTAGCTAGTTGAGTGTAAGTTTCAAGTGCTACGATTGCTTTAGCTGAAAGATTGATATTACGAGCTAAATGTCCTGCAAAATCATCTGTACACAATTGATTGGCTGGGTCAAAACCTTCTTTAGTTAAGAAATCAGCCCAAATATTCATTGTTTTCCAGTGTTTTTTAGCATAGTCGTTATTGCCTTCTGCTTTACAAATAGCAGCCACTAAAATCATCATGTTACCACACTCTTCCACTGGCATATCTTCGCCATAAGTTTGTCCGTTGGCTAATGGGTATGTTCCCAAATCGTGTGCAGGAAACGGTTTTGCCCATTTACCACTTTCGCTGTAGTAAAAAATCCCGTTTAACATTCCTCTCATTAATTCAGGATTATAAATCAAGAAAAGCGGTGCTGAAGGATAAGTAACGTCAACGGTATTGATAGAGCCATTACTGAAATTTTCTTTCGATAAAAACAAAGTTTCACCAGTTGGGCTTTTTAGTAACTTATGTGCCGAAATACTTTGACGGTACGCTAATTCGCATAATTTAGCATATTTTTCACCACCAGCTTTTAGGGCGTCATTATAAATCGTTTGATTGATTTTTTCACATTTTTGGATGATTGTAGCATAATCTTTTGATGCTAAATCTAACTGACTTTCAATACTAATAGTCCCGTTATTGTTCCACCAAGGGCGAAGGTTTTCACCAAAATATTGGATAGCATAAATATCATCGTAGCCCAGCATAATCACTTGTTCTTTTTCTGAAGAAGCAATTTTGCCCATATCCACGATTGTATTAAGTACTAAGCGTTTTCCTGTAGATACTTCTTTACCTGTAGATTGAAACGGATTAACTGAAACATTACCAATGGTTTGTTTTACGTTTGCACCTGTTTTGGTTGCCACATACATATAACCCCAATCGATGCGTAAATCATCGCCTCTTTTTTTCAAAATTGCTTGTTCTTCGGTACCAGCTTTTAAAATACTAAGGTTGCTATGGGTGTATTTTTCAGCTTTTACTACTTGGGCAGTAGTGTTGGTAGCAATATTTGTGGAAGCACCCAAATATAATTGTACGGTATGTTGTTTTCCATCATTAGCTTTTACTTTGGCACTAATGTAAGAAACAGGTCTAGCCAAAATATCAAGCTCATTAATCAATAATGGCGAAGTGAAAGTAAGAGTAAGGTCGGTTTTACCGCAAGTAAAATCATAAATGGTTTGTGTAGCATTTAATTTCACACTTTTTTGGGTAGCCAATTGAATAGAAGTTTCAGCAGGGTTAATTGCTTTTTCTACAATTCCAGCATCTAACAGCGCTTCGCCACCAGTATTTTTTACGTGAATAGCCAAAACGTTTTTACCTTTTTTAAGCTTACTTTTCATCTCGCTCGACATCGGCAAGTAGAGGAATTTACCAGCACAGCAACCTGCGGTATAAATCAAATCGCCGTTCAGATATACTTTTACGTCGTCGTCGTGTTGTAATTTTAAAATTGGTTCTTTAGCGTTTAGGTTAGCAAGAGTAAATTCACGGCGCATCCAAATATCATTTGAGAGCCATAAAGTTTTAGAAACTCCACGTTGATTACCAAAAGGTGCGGCACCGCTTTTCCATTGTTTATCATCAAAATTTGGATTCATCCAATCTTCTGATGGTTTTGTTTCAGTATATTTTGCAGTATAATTTACTTCGTCGCCAGCTGGAACAATACTTTTATAAGAAGTGCCTTGTGCACCTAAAAAACGATAGGTTTGTCCATCTACTTTTAACATTCCTATTAAAGAGTGCTCGGTACCCGTCCAATGTTTTGTTGGTGAAGCATTCAAATTGTCGCTATTCGACCAGATACTAAAGTACGGATCGTGCGTAATGAGCGGAAAAGAAGGGGCCTTAGTGCTTTGTGCAAAAACAAATACTGTATTGCACAATATCAAGCCAAATAAAATCAGTTTTTTCATCTTAAAATGATTGGGAAAATAATATCGTTAACTTCGGCACAACTATTATTGAATCGACAATGCAAAATTAGCCTTGCAAAATTTTACTCTTAATTCAATAAGTATCAATATTTCTTCATAATGTTTCATTTTATAAGGTTTGAATTATTATTTCATAACTTTATCTTTATAAAACAGACAATTCATTCTCAGATTCGCTTTATATTTTTGAAAACACATCAACATATCATCATTCAGCTTAGCCTTATCTTTATTATATCATTTTGTAGGCTAGAAAGTAAAGGACAGTCTTACTTTTTTAGGCATTACCAAGTAGAAAATGGACTTTCTAACAATACTGTTTATTCAACTGCTCAGGACAAAAACGGTTTTCTTTGGTTCGGCACAAAAGACGGAGTAAATCGTTTTGATGGTTATCATTTCAAAACCTTTAAAACTACCGAAGGCAAACAAACCTTTAATCCTGATTTAGTTCATTGCTTAAAGACCGACCATCGGGGCGTTTTATGGACAGGTAACACAAAAGGTTTATTTTATTTTGACAATGAAAAAGAGCGACTGATTCGGTTTCTCAAATCTCAATCGATAGATGAAATCAACGCTATTGAGCAAGATGGGAAAAATCAACTTTGGTTTATTTCTAGACAAACACTTTGTCGTTATAATTTTGAAAAAAAACACCTGACGACCTTTCCTACTTACGATTTCTTTGAGGCGACATCACTTGCGATGGATAAAGACGGAAACCTTTGGGCATCTACAAATAGTGGTTTATTGAAAAAGTTTAATGAGCAAACAGGCACTTTTTCAACGTTTGATATTTTTAAACATTCGCCCAAAGTATCTTCCAATTGGATTCATACAATGTATTTTACGGATAAAAATACATTGTATATCGGTACGGCAAGTCAAGGAATTAAACGCTTTGATATACCTTCGGGTACTTATGTTGATCTGCTAACTACCAATCCTGATAAAACAAAAGTACACGTTCGTGATATTAAGCAATACACCGAACATGAAATATGGTTTGCTACTGAATCAGGTATTTTTATTTTAGATACTCAAACAAATCAGTTTACCAATCTCAAAAAGAAATTTTTAGACCCTTTTTCGCTATCAGATAATGCAGTGTACTCGCTTTGTAAAGATAAAGAAGGCGGTATGTGGGTAGGGACGTATTTTGGCGGAATCAATTATTACTCGAAGAAGAATGCTTTGTTTCAAAAGTATTTTGCTGATAATTCAAAAAAATCAATTTCTGGAAATGCCGTCAGAGAAATCTGCGAAGACCGTTTTGGCAATATTTGGATTGGTACAGAAGACGCAGGCCTAAATAAACTAGACACCAAAACAGGTGCCATTACTCAGTTTTTACCCACTGGTCAAAATACAAGTATTTCTTATTCCAACATTCATGGATTGATGGCTGCAGGAGACGATATTTGGATAGGTACTTTTGAACACGGTTTAGACGTACTCGATATTAAAACAGGTAAAGTTCGCCGTCATTATAATGCTGGTACTGGCAAAAATGATTTTAGACATAGCTTTATCGTTAGTTTTTTAAAAACCAAAGCAGGTGAAATTTATGTTGGAAGTGCCGACGGAATGTATCAATATAAACCAGATATAGACGGTTTTGAAGCAGTAAAATCGATACCAAATGGTACTTGGGTTTCAAGTATCATCGAAGATTACCAGCATACAATTTGGTCGGGTTCGCACGGGGGAGTATATTATTTCAATCCAATTACCAAAGAAAAAGGACATATCAACCACCATAAAAATAGTAAAGTTAGCTTAACTAACATTGATATTAATGCCATCTACGAAGACAGCCAGCAATGTCTTTGGTTTTCTACAGAAGGTGGTGGCCTCTGCAAATTGAGTAAAGACCGAAAACTCATGACAAGTATTACCGTCAACGAAGGTTTACCCAGTAATTTTGTTTTTAAAGTACTCGAAGACAAACAACATAATTTATGGATTTCAACAGCCAAAGGTCTTGTAAATTATAATCCAAAAACCAAAGAAATGGTTACTTATACCAAAGACAATGGTTTATTGACAAATCAATTTAATTATAATTCTGGCTATCAAGATACTAGTGGTAAAATGTACTTCGGAAGTGTAAAGGGGATGGTTACTTTTAATCCTTATGATATGATGAGGACTTCTAGTAGCGCACCGATTTTCATCACGGGTTTCAGTGTTGAAAACAAGGAGCAAGAAATCGATAGTCAGCATTCTTTGTTAAAAAAATCAATTATCAATACTACAGACATTACTTTACCTTTTGATAAATCTTCTTTCAGTATAGAGTTTGCGGCATTGAGTTATATCTCTCCAGAAATGACGGAGTACAGTTATTTTATGAAAGGTTTAGATAAAGAATGGACAGCCATTAAGCCGAACCGTAAAGTATATTTTACTAATCTGGCACCTAGAAAATACGTTTTCCATCTGAAAGCCTATATTAATGGAAATTGGAGTAAAGAAGAAAAGTTGCTGGTTATCAATATTTTACCTCCGTGGTGGGCTACCATTTGGGCATATCTAAGCTATGGATTGATTGTTATTTCGTTGATTTATTACTTATTGAGTAGCTATTTAATCATTATTGAAGATCGAAAAGCAAAAGAAATCTATGAGGCAAAAATTGATTTCTTTACAAACCTTGCCCATGAAATCAGAACGCCACTTACTCTTATCAAAGGGCCTGTTGAAAATTTACTAGAACAAGTAGAGGGCAACCCCGAAATTAAAGATGATGTAACAATGATGGAGAGAAACACCAACCGCTTAATCGCTTTGGTGACCCAAATCCTAGATTTTAGAAAAGTTGAAACGAAAAGCTTTACCGTTGATTTTATCAGAGTAAACATTACCGAATTACTCAAAGACTCGTACGTTAATTTTGGTTTACTGACCAAAAAACGAAAATTAGCTTATACCATCGATTATCCCCCAAATGATCTTTTTGCATTGGTTGATGAAGAAGCACTCAATAAGATTTTTAGTAATCTGTTTAGTAACGCCATTAAATTTGCACAAAAGAAAGTAAGTATTAGAATGCTACCTTTGCATGATAAGACGGATTTTATCACCATAGAATTTGAAAACGATGGGCTAAGTATTCCATTTGAAATGAGAGAAAAGATTTTTGAACCATTTTATCGCCTCAAAGAATCTAAACAAGAAGGTACTGGTATTGGCTTAGCTTTGGCTAGGTCGCTTACGGAGTTACTTCATGGCGATTTATTTTTGAAAGAAACCGCTGATGGTTCTATTGTTTTTGTGTTGCAGTTGCCCGTAGAAAGAACCAAAAAAGCTTAAAAAATTATGACAAACGAGATGCACCCAGTTGTGTTATTAGTAGATGATAACGACGAAATTTTGGAATTCTTGGAAAGAATGCTCAGAAGTAAATACACAATTCTAAAAGCAGAAGATGGCGCAGAAGCCTTGAAAATCCTTGAGAAAGAAGCTGTTCAATTAATTATTAGTGATGTGATGATGCCCGTGATGGATGGTTTTGAATTCTGTAAAAAAATTAAATCCAACTTTGAGTTTTCGCATATTCCTGTGATTCTATTGACAGCTAAAAATGCTATTCAAGCCAAAGTAGAAGGCTTAGAACTAGGTGCTGATGCCTATATCGAAAAACCATTTTCTAAAGAATATCTTCAAGCACAAATCGCTAGTTTATTGAATAATCGAAATATTATTCGTGAATACTTCGCCAATTCGCCTTTGATTCATATCAAAAGTATGGCGCATAGCAAAGCAGATGAGTTATTTTTGGAAACCCTTCATGATACAATTAACAAAAACATTGAAGATACTGATTTGGACGTAGAAAAATTGGCAGAAATCATGAACATGAGCCGTATTACACTCTACAGAAAAATCAAAGCAATTTCAGTGCTCACCCCTATCGAGCTCATTAATATCACTCGCCTAAAAAAAGCCGCTGAATTATTGGCACAAGGCAATCACCGTATTTTTGAGGTGTCTTATATGGTTGGGTTTAGCTCACAAAGTAATTTTGCCCGAAATTTCCAGAAACAATTCAACGTCACTCCTACTGAATACATGAACTCAAAGCAGTTAGAAAGGAAGTAAAGCTTATAAAATCAATAGCGCAACCATCATCCAAAAAAAATGGTTGTTGGTTGCGCTGTTTATCTGTGTTTTCTGTTAATCTTCTGCCACGCTATAAGTCGGGTCTTCTAAAATATTTACTTCTATTACTTTATCGGCTCTGGCCAATAGTTTTCTACAATCTTCGCTCAGATGCTTTAAACGAACTGTTTTGTTTAATTGAGCATAGCGTTCAGTAATTTTGTTCACCGCTTCAATGGCACTCATATCGGCAATTCTACTTTCTGCAAAATCAATGACTACTTCGTTTGGGTCATTTGTGATGTCAAATTTTTCAGTAAAAGCAGTCGTTGAAGCAAAGAAAAGCGGGCCGTAAATTTCATAATGCTTTACGCCTTTTTCATCTACATATTTTCTTGCTCGGATGCGTTTAGCACTTTCCCAAGCAAAAACCAATGCAGAAATAATTACGCCTATAAGTACCGCTAAGGCTAAATTATGCAACCAAATCGTGATTCCAGCCACTAACATTCCAACAATAATATCCTGTTTAGGCATTTTATTGATGATTTTAAAGCTCATCCATTCAAAGGTACCAATGGCTACCATAATCATTACTCCCGTGAGTGCTGCCATCGGTAAATTTTCAATCAGTGGAGAAGCAAAAAGAATAACCGACAAAATAGTCAATGAAGCGATGATTCCTGAAAGCCTTGCTCTTGAACCCGCAGAAATATTTACTAAGGTTTGGGCAATCATCGGACAACCACCCATGCCAAAGAAAAAGCCATTCAAAATATTGGCGACTCCTTGCGCTAACGATTCTCTGTTGCCGTTTCCTTTTGTCTGAGTAAGTTCATCCACCACATTGAGCGTCAGC
>JACCDS010401009.1_pt1 | contig 36603 bp, 28 predicted proteins | sample 7446441 | NCBI WGS metagenome assembly JACCDS01 (sample SAMN15323445, study PRJNA562643) | freshwater metagenome | isolation source: river surface water | place: USA:Blue River Watershed | collected 2017-08-17
CGATGTTGCAGGCCGCAGCAAAACCCAGGTTGGCATCATTGCGCACGATCTGCAGCCCTTCGCCCCAGCCGCCCTGCTCCAGCTGCGCCAGGCTGCCGTCGGACGAGGCGTTGTCCACCACGATGACCCGGCTGGCGCCGGCGGCAAACGCCGAGGCCACCGACTGCGCCAGCAAGGCGCCGGCGTTGTAGTTGACGATGACGGCGTCGACGTTCACGCCCGGCTTCCGCTGCAACCATCTGCCTCGCCAGGATCGTGCGCCAGCGCCACCTCGGGGCAGAGGTAGCCGTACAGGGCCGAGGGCACCTGCGGGTCACTCCAGGCGATCCGGTCGAAATAGGCGTTGAACTCGCGCAGGAAGTTGATCTGCCCCAGGTTTACCGGGCCTCGCAGGTCAGCCACGCAGCGGCCGCCCTGCTTCCAGATCGCCCTGAGCCTCTCCAAGGACAACGGCAGCTCCTGCGTCCGGAACACATGGACGGGGCCGCTGGCCGATGCACGCCACTGCTCCAGGCGCCTGCGCAGTACGACATTCGTCTTGCGCAGCTGGGCCACGCTGTCGCTGCGGGTGACCGAGCGTGTGTGCACCCGGTGCCGGTACAGCGGCTGGGCCAAGTAGTAGAGCTTGTACGCCTGGGCAATGCGCAGGGCGAGCTCCCAGTCCTGCACGCCCGAATACTGCGCGTCGCAACCACCCAGCGCGCGGTAAACGCTGCGCCGGATCACTTTCAGGTGCGAGGCCACCATGCCATCCAGCAGATCGTCTGCGATCCGGTCCTGCGACTTGAACTGGAGCCTGTCATAGCCGCCATAACGGGCGACCCGCAGTGTTTTGCCCTGTTCATCCACGTCCAGGCGGTCGGTGAAAACGTAGTCCACCCCCGGGTGGGCCTGCAGGGTGGCGCTAACAGCCGCCAGCGCCCCGGGCACCAAGGCGTCATCGCAGTCCAGAAAGGCCACGTACTCGCCGTGCGCCAGTTCCACTGCCGCGTTCTGCACCGCGCTGATGCCGCGGTTGACTGCCTCGCGCCGCACGAGCAGCCGCGGATTACGGTCGCGCAGCGCCTCCATGAGCAGCGCCACGCGCGGATCGGGCGAACCGTCATCGATGCATACCACCTCGAAAGAAACGTCGCCCTGATCGGCCAACGATTCGAGGCAGCCCTGCAGGTACTCGAAATGACCGTAGATCGGCACCACCACCGAGATCAGCGGCGGCTCGGCGCGCGCAGCCAAGGGGGCCAGCGCCCGCACGATGGTCTCTGCAACGGGCCGCACCTGCGTGGCCGGATCGACCTCGGGCGCTAGTGCAGCCGGGGCAGCCGCCGGCGCCGCCGCGGCGACCTGCCGCTCGGCGATCTCGGCGCGGTAGCTCGGGTGCGCGCGGTAGCACTGCTCGAACCACGCCACCACCGACTCGAAGAACAGCGGCTCGCGCCCGCCCAACATGGCGTCGATCTTCAGCCCGGCCTGCAACCAGGCGCGCCCCATGTTGACATAGGAGCGTCGCATGCTCGCCTCGTGCTGGCGGTAGATCGCCCAGTGGCCGTGCACGTAGCCAAAGCGCACGCCGGCCATGGCCAGCGAAGTCCAGAACAGCCAGTCTTCCTTAGCGCGGGCGTGGGTGTCAAAGCCGCGGCCGGCCAGCGCGGTGCGCCGAAACAGCCCGCAGTGGATGGGAATGGCAAAGCCGCGCTCCCAGCGGTACAGGAAATCCTGCTCAGTCAGATCGAAGCGCGCAATGGCCTCTTCCGTCTTGGTGAACATGCCACGGGACTCGTCGCACAACAGATAGTTGCAGACTGACACCGCAAGCTCGGGGTTGACCTGCAACTGCGCGAGCTGCGCGTCGATCTTGCCTGGCACGAGCACGTCGTCGGCGTCCAGAAACTGCAGGTACTCGCCGCGAGCCAGAGCAATACCGCTGTTGCGTGCCCCCGAAAGGCCCTGATTCGCCTGCCGATGGATGCGCACCACGCCGGGCGCCAGTTGCTCGGCCTCAGCCAGTTGGCGCACCGTGGCGGGGTCGGTGCTGCCGTCATCCACCACGATGATCTCCAACGGCTGCCGGCACGCGGCCAGAACCGATGCCACCGACTCCTGCAGATAGCGCCCCTGGTTGTAGCAGGGCACGATGACAGACACCACAGGCTGTGCCCGTTCGCGGACCGGCAGCAAAACCGGCACTTCGGGCTGTGGTGCAAGGTACTGCGGCACGGCAGCCACGCTGTCCACGAAGCTGCCCCAGCTGTGACGCTGCACTACGAGCTCATGCATGCGGGCAGCACGCGCCAGCGCTTCGGCTGGGGCATGCAAGATGCGGTGCAGCGCCTGTTCATAGTCCGCGACCTCCGGCCGTTCCGGCAAGGGATAGCCTGTGACGTCAGTCACCAGCTCACCCACTCCCCCCACCGTGGGCGCGATGACCGGAATGCCCAGCGCCCCCACCTCGATCAGGATGTTGGGCATGCCTTCCCAGCGCGAGGTGAAGACAAACGCGTCGAAGTCGTAGCGTGCCAGCCATTCCAGCGGCGACGTGAACGGACCCTCATAGCTCAGATTGGGCAGCTCTGGCAACGCCTGGCCGTCGGCCAACACCACCTGACCATAGACCCGGAAATCCGCAGAACCGCAGCGGCGCACCACATCGAGAAACAGGTCGATCCGCTTCTCCGCATCGAGGCGCCCGGCCCACAGCACCTGTGGGCGCCGCCCGGGTGTGATGCCGCCGCGGCTCAACTCGTCCTGGCGTCGGTGCAGGCGCTGCGGACCCGCCGAGCGCCCCTCGCCCACCGGCAGTCGGCACGGCTGGTACAGCACTCCCATGCGGGCCTGCTCGGTTGGCGTCAGCTGGTATTCGCGCGCGGCATCCGTCACAAAGCGCCGGTTGTCCGACAGCAGACCTGCCAGATGCGGCATGCCCTTCTTCAGGAAATAGGCCGCGTAGCCGATCTTCGTGCGGCCATCCGGTGCAAACTGGAAGGCGAAGATGCTGGCGTACAGGCGCGTGTAGCGCTTGAGGCGTTCGCCCTCGGCCAGGATCAGGTGCCAGGCCACCTCGCTGTTGATGTTGTGCAAGGCATGCGGCCGCGCGGCAATCAGCAGGTCGCGCAGCAAGGCCTGCTTGCGTTCGTAGCTCAGCGGACCTTCCAGGTAGTCGTCGAACACCACCAGCAGCACGCCCAGCGGCAGCACCATGCGCTCGCTGACCAGCTTGCGATCGGTGACCAGCAACACCACGGACTGCTCCGGCCGCAGCTGCCGCACGGCGCGGCAGAGGTTGAGGGCCACCATCTCGGCACCACCGGTGGCCAGGAACGGCAGCGCGATCCAATGGCGCGGCACACCATGCTGCTGCGTGTGCGCCGCCATGTCCTGCAGGATGCAGGCCAGGGCCCGCTCCACGCCGTCATCCCGGTTTGAGCCGATGGGGGCTGCAGCCGTCGTGGGGCGAAAGCCAAGCATCACCACCCCAACGGCCCTGAGCACCGGCACCAGCCGTGGCTCGGTAAGCAACACATGCATGAGCGGCCGCAGGCGCTCACGCAGGCGCCACTTGACGCGCTGCGGCAGCGGCAGCCAATGGTAGACCCGCCTGGCAAACAGGCGAAAACGTTGATTCTCGGGCATGGCGGTCAGCCTTTGCGTCGCTGCCGCAGGGCGTTCATCAGCGGGGCAGAATCGCCGCGAATCAGGCGACTGATGACCCGCAAGACCCGGGTCAAGCGCCAGGAACGCGAAGCCAGCACCCTCTCCAACTTGGCTTGGAGTTCGGCCCGCGCCCGGTCCATCTCCACCGCCTGCTGTCGCGCTGCTTCAGCCTCTCGTCGTGCCTCCTCCGCCAGCCGTCGTGCCTCGGCGATCTCTGCCGGCCCACTCGCACGCACATCGCTGCCGAGCCGGGCGATCAAAACCTGCAGCGCCGCGATCTCCCTTCGCGCCTCGTCCAGCTCGGTCCAGGCGCTGCCCGGCCCCAAATCTCCGCGCGCAAGCTCTCCGCGCGACTCCATCCTGTTGCTCATTCTCTTGTCTCCCTACCCAGAAAAATCTTCGCTACGGCGCGGCGATGCCGCTGCGGCGCATGCCGCTGCTCGACCAGCTCGCGCCCGGCAAGCCCCATGCTGCGGGAACGCTCCCAGTTCTCGTACAGGTCCACAATTGCGGCGACGTAGTCCGCCACCATCGCCTCGGTGTCCCGCGTCGCCGGTACCAGCCACCCCGTTCGATCACTGTCGACGGCCTCCCCAATTCCGCCCACATCCGGCGCGACAACCGGCAGGCCACAAGCCATCGCCTCCAGCACCACATTCGGCAAACCATCGAAATCGCTGGTATAGACAAGTCCATCGTAGTCCTGCGGGTGGAGGGCCTCAAACCGATCGTACGCCCCTGAATATTGGAGTCCGTCGGTCGCACGCATGTCGTCCAGCCAACGCTCCCCCTCCGGGGTGGCGTCCGCCACCCCCGCCGCTGTGAACTGAACATGAGGCAGCACCGTTCGCACGGCCCGCACGATCCGGGGCAGCAGATCCGGACGCTTCTGCCGGCAGATGCGGGAAGCCCAGAGCAGGCGGTACGAAGGGCGCTTGCGCACAGGCAATGGCGCAACGGTGTGCGCCGCATACAGGCAATGCCATTTCTCCCCATCAACACCGAGCCGATCGCGATCCTCCTGAACGATGCGCTCATGGTCACTCACCAGCCAGCGCAGGTTGTCAATCTCATTGGAGATGAAGTCGAAACCAAGCCCCAGTTCCACATGCCCACGGCCGAAGGGAATGCGGGTACCACAGAAGCGGTAGTAGACCGTGGCGAACCGGGTGCTGACCGCAGCGGAAAACTTGCTGAACCAGCGCAGCCCGAACGTGCTGTCCTTCAGATGCAGGCGCAGATTCCTGCCGCGCACGGCCATTACGAGCCTGAGCACCAGCAAGTCCCTGTCCTGCTCGTCGCACCAGGGAAAGGCGTTGAAGACATCCAAGAACACGGAATTGTTTGGCAGTCGCGACAGCCAAGGGTGATCTCTTGTTCCCTCGCCTGAAATCACCAGGCAGCGGAAATCCGGGTCTTCTGCCGCCAGGGCGTCCAGCACATCCAGGAGATACTTCTCCGCGCCCCCCGCACCCAGGTAAGGCAGGAGCACCACGTCCGTGTATCGCCCATCGCCCACAAGCGCACACGCCTTGGCAAGATCGTGCCCCCAATGGTCGTCCGGGAACACATTGCCCCCCTTGCCGGCCCATTCGATAAGCACCACGTTCACCGCCGTATCGATGCGATTCGCCGCCGCAATGAGATCCTGGCAGACCGCATCGTCCAGCACCTCCCGCACCGGATTTCGAGCCCTGGCCTCAGCCCGCCGCTCAGCACGTACCGGGGCAGGAACCTGCGCCTCCTCGCGCGCGACACGCTCTGCAAACGCCGCCGGATCGAACAAGGTCGAATGCGGAATCTCCCGGATCGAGGCGGAGTCGGCCTGCCGCAGGAGGCTCCCCTTGCGCTGGCGATAGAACATCAGCGTCTGGGGTGCCACCCGGAAAGCCATGCCACGGGCGCGCAGCTCGCAATTGAAGTGCCAATCCTCGTAGGCGAAACCGCTCGAGACACGGAGGTCCTGGAACCTCAGACCGGCCAGCGCCTCGCGCCGGACGAAAATGCGCGAAATGAACGGGTGCTCGTAGACAAAATCTGCCGTGGTGATGACGGAGTCGTCGAAATACCGCGACACCACGGAAAACTCGCCGAAGGCAATGACATACTGCGGAAAGACGACGGCATTCGGATTCAGCCGTGTCTCCGCAAACATCTGGACTATCGAGTTGTACGACACCAGATCGTCCGCATCCGACAACCAGACGCATACGCCTCGCGCAGCCTCGATACCTGAATTGCGCGACAGGCCGAGTGAACCGTGATCCACCTCCACGTACCGGGCGTCCACAAAGGCGCCCATAGGCGCTTGACGAACCATCGTCCGCGTCAGGTCATCAGCGCGATCGAAGACGACGACCAACTCGCAATGGATGCCGTGGCTGGCCGCGTGGGCAACCGCCTCGTTCAGCGAGCGCAGGGTGCGGCGGACATACCGGGCTTCCCGATGCACATTCAGGATCACTGAAACGTCGGGTATTGGTGCTGCGGACATGGATCAAATCAATTTAGAAAGGCGCACCTTTCAAAAGATGCGCGAAAAACAATACAAACTTTGGGCTCCGGCGTCAGGTGACGGCACCCCACAGAAAATGACCTACGCCTTCAAACCCAACTCACAGCATTTCCTTCTGGCAGTCAATCGCCTCCACCCCGCCGACCACATCCCACCAACGAACCTGAACTGATACGCGGTAAATACGACATAGACCGGGAACATGTACCGGAATGACGCAGCCTGGTTCAGAATGAAAAATGAAGCGAGATATGCGCTGGTCACTGCTATGAGCCAGCGATCGTAAGGGCCATATTGCCTCCAGCTCACGAAGAAGACGAACAGCGACGCCGGCAGCCAAAACACGGGCAACAAGATTTGCTCGAACATTTTTCCGAACCGGTTGGCCTGTTCATAGGCAAATCCTCCGTTTGGCCTTCTTTCCGAGTAGCTATCCACCAACCCGATCAATGTGGGCCAGGGCTTGACATCCCACACTTGCGTCTGGAGATAGTGCTCGCACAAGCCGACCACGCATTCATACGTCCTCATCTTCATCCGAACGTACAACGAGGGGGAATACATCGCCAGGCGTAGCCATCGGCTGGTCAATTCCTGCGCACGATTCAGCACCGTAGGTGCAGGCAGTGCCGCGACCTCACTCCATAGCAGCGTGTCGATCGTAGAAAAAGAATGCTGCTTGATGGCAGCACCCGTGTCTGCAATGCCAGTCAGGGTCAGGGCTGGATCGACCGGTATCCCGGACTCTTGCGCGATCCGCAACATGCCCACCAACTCCCAAGCAGGAGCTGCTGCCACGCTTGTCCGCTTGCCAAAACCAAGTGCCCCTGGGGCCGCCTGCACCAGCACAAGAGACGTGCAAAGCAACGCCAGATACAGGCCCTTGGTCGCGCGAGGCATCGTCTTTCGGGTCAGGATCATCGCGACGATCGCCGGGAAGACGACGAGCGAATTCTGGCGAAATCCGAATAGGACCACAGAAGAAATGAGGAACAGCGTCAAGAACAGCCATCGCTGGCGCTGCTCACCGTTCAAGACCGACGCAATGACCAGCAGGATCGCTGCGAGCGTCCACACGTCAGGCACCACAAAGCAGACGTATAGAAAGACCAAGGGCAAAGCGAATGTCAACGGGATCCAGAAGGGATACTTCCCGGACGTCATAGCCAGCCAAGCCAAACCAGCGACGGCAAGATAGCCGACCTGCATCAGCGTAAATGCAGCGGTTGGAAGTCCGAGAAGACCAATCGGAAGCATGAAGATGGACATGGCAGGCGCAAGCCACTGCTCCATGGCTTCCGCCGCCCAAGGGATACTCAGTTGTTTCGAAAGAATGAAGACCTGTGTCCATCGTGCCATCGTGTCAGTCATGGCTATCCCTGGGCGAAACAGCACAGATGACGCGGCCAGAACCGCCATAAGCAGCAGTGCTGCCCATGACCTGCCCGAAAGCAGTCCCCACGCCCTCACATTCAAGATGCGCATGTCTAAGGCTCCGGGGTATATCGCCCCAGACAGGCCGCGACCAGTATTCGCATCACGGCAAGGTTCCCTCTCACACTGCTGATCTTGGTCGGTACTTCGCCCTTGGGGTAGCGCCGCGCCGTCGGCAGCTCCAGGCAGCGGTAGCCCAGCCTTGGAGCGCGGTAGGAGAGATAGGCCAAGAGTTCGTAGGTCATGAACACATCGCGAAACGGCGCCAGCTGCGGGTCGAGCAGCATGCGGCGGCTGTAGGCGCGAAAACCCTGGGTCGTGTCCGTCCAGCGGAAGCCCGACGCCAGACTCAGCAAGGGCGCATGGATCAAACGGATGGCAAGGTTGCGCGACGCCGGCGTGTTCTCGGCCACCCCACCGGCAATGAAGCGCGAAGCCTGGACGAAATCCACGCCCTGCTCCAGTGCGGCGATGAAACGCGGAATTGCCCCCGGGTCGTCCTTGTCGTTACCGTCAATGGTGACAATGCCTTCGTAGCCCTGGTCCAGGGCGTAGGCATAAGCGCAGCGCAGTTGCGCACTGAGTTTGCCCGGCCCGGTCTTGACCAGCAGGCCACGCACCCCGACCTGCTGCAGCACCGTGGGTTCCAGCGATCCATCGGTGCTGCCGCCATCCACGATGATGATGTCGGCCAGGCCCTCGATGCGCAGCGCCGCCATGCGGCCCAGCAGACTGCGGATGCGCTCGCCCTCGTTGATGACGGGGATCACCACGCAATGGCGATGCTGTTTGCCGAGCCAGAAGCGCACGTCGAAGGCCGGCACCTGCCAGCGCGCGCGCACGTCGGGAGAAATGTCGAGTGTCATGGGGAAATTCGTCCTCTATCAGCCCACACGCGCCGTGATCAGCGCCACACCGGCGATCACCAGCGCAATGCCAGCCGCCGTGGTCCAGTGAAAGGGTTCTTTGAAGATCAGCACCGACAGCAGTGCCACCGTGGCCACGGCACCCGAGGTCAGCACCGGATGGGCCACGTTGAGCGGCAGCCGCGCCAGCGCTGCCGCATAGAGCAGAAAGGCAGCGCCATAGAGGCCCAGGCCCAGCCAGAACGGCCAGTTGAGCAAGGCACCCAGGGGGTCGCTCAACGACGGGAAGCGCCGCGGCGGCAGCATGGCCAGCTTGACCAGCACGCTGGCCGACGCGTTGGCCGCAACGCCCAGCACCAGAATCAGCCACTTCATGAAACTCCTCCTGCCCGCTCCGGACGGTAGCTGCGGATGGCAACCTGCAGCGCCCGTTCAATCGACACAAGATGCGGCTCCTGGGCCGTGGCCACCATTTCGATCGACACCACATGCCCCGGCAGATACTGCATGAGCGCGGCATGCGCCTGGCCGTGGTCGGTGCCGCCATCCCCCAGCGGCACCAGATTCGGCTCGCTGGCATGCACATGGCCGATCAGCGGCGCATACTGCTCCAGCATGGCGGCCGGATCTTCCTGGTTTACCGTGAGCGCCCCGATGTCGAGTTGCATGCGGATGGCCGGGTGGCCCACCTGCTCCACCACCCGCGCCGTCTCGGCCGTGTTGATCATGAAGTTGGCACCGTAGATCGTGGGGTTGGGCTCCAGACACAGCAGCACACCCTGGGCCGCGGCGATATCCCCCAGACGACGGAAGAACGGCACCGCCACCGCCTCGGCCTGAACGTCCGTGAGCCCGGATCGGTCGCGGTTGCGGGGCGAACCGAACACCAGACGCGTGGCCCCCAGCCCGGCGCCGATGCGGCAGACCGCCGCCAGATGCGCCAGCATGGCGTCCTGCACCGCGGCCGGGCCGAACAGGTTCAGGCCCGTGGTGCCGAACAGCAGCGACTGCATGCCGGTGATCTCGATGCCCCGCCCGGCCCACCAGCGCCGCACGCGCTGCAGGTCGGCATCCAAGGCCTGCGCCGGCTGCGGGAAATACTTGCCCGGCGCCACGTCAATCGCATCCACCTGGTAGGTGGCCAGCAGCCGGGCGACGGCCTCGTCCTGCGCCACATCCCAGGCAATGTTTGAAATGGCCAGCCTCATGCCGTTGCCCCCGCTGCCGCCTTCAGCGTCACGGGCTCGGACTGGGCATAGGCCCGCACCGCCTGGATGGTCTCGCGCACGCTGTACTGGTACGCCCCCTCGGCGCCGAACACGCGCGCATGCCGGGTGCGCAGGTCATACACGGCCGGTGTGCCGGCCAGCTCCTGCGCAAAAGGTCGGCCAAAGCCCTGCAACGCGATCTGGGCCACGCTCACCGGCGCCGCCGTCAGATGCACCAGGCGCAGCCCCGCCTGCAGCGCGACCTGGATGTCGTACCAGAGGTTGACCATGGGATAGAACTGGAACACGCCACGGCTCTCGATGGCCTGCAGGTTGTTGTCGTTCAGGAAGTCGAAGATGACGTTCTTGCGCAAGCCCGGCCCCACCAGACCGGGCAGCCGCACGATCAGATGGTTAGGGAACTGCGCCTCGACGAACTTTTCCAGCTGACGTCGATGCAGCCCGTAGGCATGAAGCCCGGCCTCCTCCACCGGCGATCCCTCGTCCACACCCAGCGGACGGCCAAAGACGTCCACGGTGCTGATCAGGATGAAGGTACTGCACCGCACGCTGCGAAGATGATCAATGAGGCCCTCGATCTTCTCCCGGTCAGCTTGTGGTTCCCGGTTTGCGAGCCACTTCTGTGCGGGCGCCCCGGCACACACGACCGTCCCGAACGAGCAGCCATCGATTTGGCTAATATTCGACGAACGGTAGAGTCCCGTGAACTGGGTCTGCCGCAGCAGCGTGCTTCCGACAAAACCGCTGTACCCGATCAGTGCATTTTCCATAGTCAACCTATTGTTGTACTGGCTTGGTGACCACAAAACCCGAGGGCAGACCCACCGCGTCCGGATTCAGCACGTCGCCCTCGACATACACATTGAGATACGCGCCAAATTGCTCTATGCGCACGATCCTGCGCGTCTCCCCGTTCCTGAATGCTACGAAGCTCCCTGTCTGATAGCGACTCGTGTATTCATCCGTGTGGGGAACGTGAAAGCCGGCCCAATGCCGCGCAATGCCGCGCTCCCAGTTGAAGTCTGTGACGAAGAAAGCCTCGTTCAATGAACCTGGGGCATGCAGCACGTCGCCGTTTACCAGCGTTATGCGATGCGCGCTGCAAGACCGGATGTCCAACCGGTAATCCGTGGCCCCGATCACCCGGACATCGAGCCTTGCAGGCTGGGCATCGGACACGTAGACAGGCAGGACGCGCCTCGTGCCCGCAGGATCAATGGAAACGTAACCCCGTGAATCGGCCGCAAATGAGATGTTGTTCCTGACCATGACCAGCGCCCGTCCGTCCGTTTGAAACTGATAGTCAAATTCGACCCGGTAGAACCCCGCCGCACCGCCATCAACCATCAGCGATTGTCCATCAGCGCCCGGTGCGCAATCGACCACCCGAGCCACGCGTGCGCTGTTCCTTTTGCGCCAGACCATGGTAGTGGGCGACGAGGCGACAGGATCCCAGCGCTCCAGAAGATCCTCGTAGAACCAGAAGTTCTGGCTCAGGTTCCAGGGTTGCCACTCCCATGCCGCCCAATTTCGAGTCGAAATGACCATGTCTGCCTGCCGAAGTTGCGCGGCAGCGTCGGAGCGGGTGCGCCCCAAGGCATGGATCACGGAATCGACGGGCCAGGGCGGCAGACTATGTCGCACCGCGCTCCAAATGCCCCAATACTCCTCCACCACCTGTCGCGCCTGTGCCTGGCGGGCCAGTTCGATGTAGTCGCGCCATCCCGTGCCCAGGTATCCGCCCAGCTCCGGCACGTAAAAGCGCGACGCATCGTTCCAGTCGTGCTCGACTGCACGCGCATACTGCCGCCACGCCCCAGCGGTCGCGGTCAACAAGGCAGCAAGCGCGAGCACCGAGACGCCGGTCTGCACGACCGAAAGGACGCGGGATTCCGCCCCGAACACCTTCCCAGCCGTCCCGCGCGCGGTCTGCCCGATCACAAGCAGGGTCGTGAGCATCCCCCAGAAGTAGAAGGCCGAAAAATAGCCGCCCAGATGGCCTCCCACCGATGCGACAGCACCTCCCGCAAAAAGTACCAGGCCGATCCATGCGATCAATCCATGTTCGAAGCGCCTTGTCCACGCGAAGACGAGCCCGACCAGGACGAGCACGGCAAGCGGAAACGCGCTTTCCGCGGCCACCAGCCGGGTCAGATCGGCCAGCCTGAAGAATCGCATTTCGGGGTCATAGGGGGCGAAATACCACCACTGGTCCCTGGCCACGCCGAGAAAGTTGTACTCCAGCATGGCCCACGGGTGTCCCAAGGTCGCGAAGCCCAGCAAGCCAATGACCGTGAATGCGGCGCACAGAAAAAAGAGCCCGGCATTGCGAGCGCGCAATTCACCCATCTGGCGACCTCCGAGCACGACAAGCATCACAAAGAGACCGAACGTCGGCAGGGCGAAATCGTTCGACCAGAGCAGCATCGCCCCGGCCAACACGCCCGACAAGCCCTGCCTCAGCGCCGAACCGTTGACGCGCAGAATGCCTGCAACGTAGATAGCCACCACGAGATAAGGCAACGCCGCACGCACCGGTCGCAGCGAATTGCCCGGCACGCCGGCATAGGCGAAGGCCGCAGGCAGCGGCCACGCAAGGAGACTCGCCGCCACGAACGGCAGCGCAAAGAGGCATGCGCCCCCGGCAAGGGACGTGAGAACTGAACGAGGCCGAAAGACCAGGTGCCAAAGCACCGCCGCCGACAATGCCCCGAGCAGCAAGGTCGAGACATGCGCCGCAAACACACTTGCCGCCAGGTTGGCTCCTGCCACCCGGAAGACAGGAAACAGCAGCACCAAGGGCCCGATGCCCAGGTATGGGAAAAAGTCGCGTCCGGGAACCTGGCCCGCGTCAAGCCGGAACAAGCCACTCGCTGTCTGAAAGGCGCCATCCATGTGATCCGTCGGCAGGAGCAGGCCAGCGGTGAGGGCCCGCACCGCTGCCCAGACGACAAAAGCGGCGAACGCTGCCAACTGGAGCCAGAAGCTCCACCCGAGACTATGCAGCGCTTGAAAGCGCCTCCATTTTGTGTTTGTTACCGTAGCCATGAGATCAGGCCAGATCCGACAAGACGAACGAGCGAGACGACACTTCCACCTCGCCACTTGCGTCAGAAGTCCTGCTCATTTGCATCAGACAGCCACCTGCGAAGCCTCACCCATATGACAACAGCGGAGTTCATGGCGACGTAGACCAGGGCCGGAACGAAACCCAGGTACCACAGCACATAGTTCATGTGCGTATGCTGAGCGGAGTGGGCCTTCGCCAGAACATGCCACGACAGTGGCACCAGTAGCATGAAGCCGAGCAACGAGGCATCCCGCACAAATGTCTTGTGTTTGACGCGATACTTGACGGCCAGACCAAGAAGCGCCAGCAGCAACAGCCCCCTGAAGTAGGCTCCCGGGATCCACAGTGTGAGCGGCGTGCTCCAGTTCACGACATACGTCTTGATGGTTCCGAGTATGGTCGCCTCCAGCGAAGACCTGAACATAGGATCAAACACGGACGGATCAGCGTGGGTTCGGCGACGAACATCATCCATGTAGATGGTCTTCAGGCCGGCCCAAACGCTGTCGCCCCGCATGCCGGCATGGATGAGAAGCGCGAGCACGAAGCCCCCCACGCACAGGCCAAACACCCAGATCGCCGACTTCCAGTCGGGCCGCGGTTGAAGGGCGTCTTTGTCGAAGTAGGGTGCGATGATGAAGACCGACACGGCCAGCAGCGTGATGGCGCTCAGATACTCATAGCCGCAGAGACTCTTCACGAACACCGACGCAAAGATCGCAGCGAAAAAGAGATATCGCGAACGCGCCGACCTGGACCGGTACAGCAGTGCCGCGAACAACGTGGGGAGGAACCACAGGAACGGTGACCAGTAAAGATTCCTGGCGAATGACACCAACCAAGGCGAGCCCGCAAGTGTCAGCAGGAATACCCAGGCGAAGCGTGTATCGTAAATCTTCCGGTAAAGAAGGTGCAGCGCAATCAGCACCGCTGCCAGCAAGGCCGAGGGCAGCAACTGCAGCAGGGCAAGCCGCTGGATTCCCAAGATGCTGTGCAGACGGGAATAGACCACCTCCTGCAGCCCATATTGCGACCAGTAGGGATTGAAGTCGGGGTCGGCGGGCTCGACCCTCCCCTCGAAGATCTCGTAGGCGTCAAAAATATTCTCCGGGATCTTCACCGGGCCGGATTTCGACACGTAACCCAGGTTCATGTCCCTTTTTTCAAGTTGGCGATCGTCGGCAACGATACCGCCCACCACCAAGGCCTCGGAGTCACGCTGGAATTCGGAAAAGAAGCCCCGTTCCGCGAAATCAAGCAGATTGCGCTGAAAGATCTGCGTCAACAGCAGGAGACCCAGAAACAGGAGCGCCATCCGCCTAGCGTTCAAGAAGTTCACCATCGAGTTTCTCCAGCACGTCATAGATGTTGTCGATCTTCCCGCCCAGCACCGAGTAGCAGCCGGGCAATTCTGCATGGCGCTCGAACAGGATGGGGCGACCGTCATCCCCCTCGTTCTTCACCAGCACGGTCTTGACCTCGAAGAGCGAATCGACGTACTGTGCGCCCCGGATGGACGGCAGGTAGCGGGCCACGTCGCGCACCATGCGGTCGACACGGCTGGCGTGATCGTACCGGTCCAGCTTGCTATAAGGGTCAACACCGGGCTCGTCCTTCCAGTGGAGATGTGGCGTGTACCGCACATGCGACAGGGTATGCAGCCCGCGAGCCGGAAACGGCATCATCGAGAAGAACGGGCCATCCATGACGGTAATACCCAACGTCTTGAGCACGGGCGGCACCTGCATCAGCGCCATCTCGGTAATCTCCTGCTTCAGGCCGGTGCGGGTGCCCGGGAAATCACCGCCGAACTGGTTCAGGCCGCTGTAGGTGCAGTTGAAGACCAGGCGGCTGGCGACCGGCTCGACCTCGCCCGCCGCGCCGGACAACAGCACCTGCAAGGCGGCATCCGGCCCGCGCGCAATGGCGGTCGCCCGCGTCTGCAGGCGCACCTCGACCCCGCACTCCGCCAGCTCACGCCGGGCCCAGGCAGCCAGTTGCGTCGTGTCAAACGCGTACTCTTCCACGAGGAAGACCTCCTCGATCAGGCGCGGATCAAACAGGCTGCGCAGGCGCGGCTCAGCCGGTTGCAGGCTGGCGCCAATCTCGCGACAGAAGCGCTCGAACTGCCGCGCCGTCACCTTGGAATTGCGGCGGGCAATGGCGTAGAGCTTGGTGAAGTCCTGCTTGACCGCCTGCGGCCAGTCGCGCACGAACTTCGGCAGGTTCACGCGGCTGCGATAGGCCGTGGTGAAGCTGCGCGGATAGTGGTAGCCGTTGTGCACCCGGGCCTGGTTGTTATAGGACGCGCGCTGGAGCAGCGCCGACTCCCGCTCCACCAGCAGGATGCGCTTGAGGCCGCGCTGGCGCGCCAAGTAGACCGCGATGGCGGCGCCGTAAAAACCGCCGCCAATAATGACCGCGTCCAGCGCCCCCTCCACGGCCGACATCAGGCCGCCCGCCCCGGCCGCTGCGCGACTGTCTCACGCTGTTCCGCAGCCATCTCCTCCACATTGAGCTTTTCGCGCCGCGTCAGGCGTGCGCTGGTAAACTCCTGCGCAATGTGATACAGCGGCCCTTCGTTGGACAAGCGAGCCATGTGCAGGATGTACTCGCCCAGCACCAGCAGCACCAGCGAGATCAGGAAGAACATGCCCGATTGCTGCAGCGACAGGCTAACCCAACCGGGCGCCACGTCCTCTTTGAACAGACCGATGGCCACCACATACACGGAATAGACCAAATTGGCCGCCGCGCCAAACAGGGACAGCGTGGTCACCATGCGCATGGGCGCGCGCGTGGTAGAGACCAGCATGCGCATGCCGCGGTCGAAGCTCTCGCCCAAGCGCCGCACCTGGGCCGCCTTGGGCGCTGCGCTGTAACTGAGATTGGCGCGGGAGAAGCCGCCCGTCGCCGGCAGATGCCGGTAGATCAGGGGCGGCTGCGGGTGTTGTTGAATGAAGTTCACCACCCGCCGGCTGAGCAGACGATAGGACGGCGCGTCCTGCGCCAGGCGGATGCCACTCAGGGTCTTGAGCAGCCAGCTGAAGACGGCATAGGCAAAGCGGTAGGCGACACTCTGCCGCGGACGCTGCTGGTTGCTGGCCAGCACCACGTCCGCCCCTGCCGCGGCCTTGTCGAGCATCTCCGGCAAGAAAGCCAAGTCATCCATGAGCGGGTCGATCACGGCGACAAAGTCGCCCAGGGCATTCTCCGCACCGACCCAGGCCGCGGTATCCATGTCGACCTCCCGTGTCAATGCATAGACCTGCAGATTGGGAAGCCCTTCCTCGCCTGTCAGCCGCTTGAGCACCGCGAGGCTATCGTCATCAGAGGCGTTGTCAACCACGATCAGCTCATAGTCGCTGACCAGCGGGGCAATCCGGCCGGCCGCATCGGCCAGGATGCGGCCGATCTGCGCCGACTGGTTGCGCACCACGAAGACCACCGACAGGAAAACAGGAAATTGCACCATTCACGCGTTCTCCGAAGTTCGCTCAAACCGTCCGGCATCACGCGCCCGCCCCGGCAGGCCCGGCGACGGCACCATTTTGCTGCCGAAACCCTGCCCCGTGTTGCCCAGCCTCATCCCAGATCCCGCAGGAGTGTCTGCGCCAGCCGGTAATCCTCCGGGATACCGATGTCGATGAACTGCCCCGCCGTCACGAAGACGTCGAAAGGCGAGCGGCTCACCTCTTGGGCCAGATAGTCCGCCTCCAGCGAGAAGGCCCGGTTCAGCTCGAAGCGGTCCAGCTGCTGGCGGGCAAACACGTAGCAGCCGGCATTGATCAAGCCCGGCCCGGAAACACCCTTCTCCGTGAACCCCGTCACCCGGCCCTCGGTCGTCAGCAACCGGCCATAACGCGCCGTATCAGGCACCTGCCGCCCCACGATGATCGGATGTCGGCGGCTGCGCCATTGCCGCTCCACCGCGTCAGCCTCCAGGTCCAAGTAAGTGTCTCCGTTGAAGACGAACACGTGGTCTTCCGTGCAGCGCGTCAGCGCCAGGCGCACGGCGCCGCCGGTGCCCAAAGGCTGGTCTTCCACCACATACTGCAGCTCCATGCCCGTGTAGCGGCTGCCGAAGTGGCCGGAGATCTTCTCCGCCATGAAGCCGAGCGACAACACCACACGGCCAAAACCCTTGTGTGCCAGCGTGCCCAGCAAAATCTCCAGAAAAGGCCGACCCGCCACGGGGGCCATCGGCTTGGGCCAGTCGGGCACCAGTTCGCGCAGCCGGGTGCCGAAGCCACCGGCAAGAACGATGGCCTCCATTACACCGACGCCTTGAACAGTGCCCGCTCCACCAGACCGCAAAGGATGTGCCCCAGCACCGCGTGCCCTTCCTGGATTTTGGGCGTATCGCCGGAAGGAACGTCCAGATAGTGATGGCACAGAGCCTGCATCGGGCCACCGCGATTGCCCGACAGACCGATGCACACCAGCCCGAGGCGCCGCGCCTCTTCCAGCGCCGCCAGAATGTTGGGGGACTTGCCCGAGGTCGAATAGGCGATCAACACGTCGCCCTTCTGGCCATGCGCCTGCACCTGGCGGGCAAACAGCCTGTCGTAGCCATAGTCATTGCCGATGGCCGTGAGGATGGAGCTGTCCGTGGTCAGCGCGATGGCCGGCAGGCCGGGGCGGTCAAAGGCGAAGCGGCTGACCAGTTCGCCGGCGATGTGCTGCGCATCGGCCGCGCTGCCGCCATTGCCTGCCAGCAGAATCTTGTTGCCGCCCTTCACGCAGTCGATACAGGCCATGGCTGCCGCCTCGACGCGTGCCAACAGCCCATCGTCCGCCAGCATTTCCGCCATGACGCGCTGGGCTTCCCTGATCTGAGACTCAATGTAGTTCTTCATGCAATCCTCCACGCCTGTGTGCCGTTCTTCGTGAAGTGGCAGTTGCTGACCTGCCCCCCAAAGCTATTCAGGGTACGGATCACGTCCATACGCTTCTCCGTGGGTACAAAGAACCACATGAAGCCTCCACCCCCCGCCCCCGACACCTTGCCGGCCAAGGCGCCAGCACCGAGGGCCGCGTCGTAGATCTCATCGATGTGCGGGTTGGAAACCGTCCGGGCGGAGCGCTTCTTGCTCTCCCAGCCTTGCCGCATTGAGTCCACGACCCCCTTGAAATCGCCCCGCAACAGGCACTCCTTCATCACCAACGCCTCGTGCTTGATGCCGTGCATCGCCTCCAGCGCCTCGGTGTCACCTGCCTTCACATTGCTGCTCTGGTCCGCGATGATGCGGGCCGACTCACGGGACACCCCTGTGAAGTACAAGACCAGCGAGGATTCCAGCTCGCAAATGATCCAGTTCTTCACGCGCAACGAGTTGATGATCGCCCGATCATCGGCGTAGAACTCCATGAAGTTGAAGCCGCCGAACGTGGCCGAGTACTGGTCCTGGCGGCCGCCCTGCAGGCCGCAATCAATGCGCTCGATCTTGTATGCCAGGTGGGCAATGGCGTAATCGTCCAAGGGCAAATTCAGCAGTTCCACGAAGGCCTTGATCATCGCCACCACCAGGGTCGACGATGAGCCCAGTCCCGAGCCGACCGGCGCGTCACAGAACGTGCTCAAATCCAGGGCAAGCGACCGCCCCTGGTTGAAGTGCTGCACCATGTGGTTGTAGACCGCCTTGTGCAGATTCAACTTGCCATCCAATGGGAGAACTGGCCCCAGGGGGCAGATAGCGATCCCCTGCTGATCTGCTGCCACGAAGCGAACCACCGACTCATCAAGCGGCTTGACCACCGCATACGCATAGCGGTCTATTGTCGCATTGAGCACGTAGCCACCGTGTGTATCGCAGTAGGGCGACACATCAGTGCCACCACCAGCCAATCCCAAACGCAATGGCGCTCTTGCGCGAACCAACATCTTATGCTCCCTAAGAAAAACGAAATATTAACGAGTCTTCAGATCTGCCTCGCACGCAACTCATGTGCAAGATGGTGCGAGATCCGATCCGCGTTTGCCATGATGGTCAAGGTATGTGATTTCTCAGAAAGACTACTGAGACACGCTCCGTCGACTACGTGCAGATTCGCCAATCCGACGACTTCGCCGTATGCGCCTGTCTCCCCTATGGACGGTCTATTGCGCATCGGCAGTGTGCCGGAATAGTGAATGTCACTACCTGGTCGCCCGACTGTGAAGCTGCGCGGCAACATCAACGCGCCTAAAGACATATAAGTCGAACGGAGCGCCGCTCTCGCCTCACTAAAGACACGACTGACTAACTCGGAGTAGGTCCCGGCCACTTTCAGCGAATCATCCGACTGGAGCTGCACTTCGGCCGTGGACAGGTGGCCTGGCAGGAAGATGTTTCCAATGACACACGAACTTAGGAGAGCACTCAGCAGGTCGATGCCGTAACGTCGCGGCATGGGAACAGCACGCAGGAATTCAGATACAGGGATTCCCGTGGCAGAGAAAGTCGAACCGAAACCGGTGATACCTTCACCAAGCCCTTGGGCGAACGAGTGCTGCCCCAATGCGAATCCAGAACTGTGACGCATTCCAAGATGGCGGGGCAACCACAACATGAACGCGGCCGTCGGGCACGACAAGAGACGGACCGGCTTTCTATGGTTCAGCGCACTCAGTACGATTCGCGTTGTTGCAAGTGTCCCGGCGGCCAGCAAGACCTTCCTCGCCGAGATACTCGCCCTGCTCTTATCTCTGGTCAACGATCCCTGGACAGTCCAGTACGCATCCTTCCGAACTACTCCGTCGACTACAAAGCCACACATCTCGGTGAAGTTTTCGTTCTGGAGAAGAGCAGTCCGATCCTCACTGGCGGAATACAGAGATCGACGAGCGCAGCCCCACAGACAGTTTCCGCTGCGCGAACAGGCTTGCCGTTCGCCAAGTGATTTGCTCAGTGCGGCCACCCGCGACCGTCCGAGCAAGAAGCCCCGGGAATTCAGTTGTCTTCGGCGTCGAACATAGGCCTCGTATATTCCCTCATGCAAAGCATCCATCGGTATTGGCGGCTGAAGACACTCGTCCAACCCCAAGTAGCCAGACATATCGTCACCTGCCTCGCCGCTTACGCCGATTCGCTGGCAGACGCTACGGTACGATGCGTCCAGATCGTCCGGTGCAAACGGAAAATCAGCCAACTCCCGCGGGGAGTAGCGCGCAACGCCACAACCCCACGCATTCGAGAGCCCCCCAGTTGCAAGCGAGCCAACGGCCACGAACTCCCCTGCGTCAACGCGATTGCGGGCATGAAAATCATCAAATGCAAACGCATGCGCCGGCACGCGCAACTTCGGAGACACCGCATCATGCCTATTGAGCGCAAGGAACTCGGAGCCCACGATCGTTCGCCATTGCTCAGCGCCTGAAGCCCGGAGCGTCAGATAGTCTGCCTGCGGATATGCGATCGATTGGCGATTCCCGCCATCTACCATCAAGACACGAAGCCCCGCTATCACAAGCGGAAATGCGGCCGACACCCCAGCGGGCCCACTGCCCACGACAATCACGTCAAAATCGGGGCTCATGAGGCAATCCGCTCTCGCGTAAGCAATCGGCGCAAGACTGGTGACGTCATGATGCGGACAATCCGCCAGATCACCTCGCAAATCCCGGCGTAAAAGATCCGGATCGTGGCGCTCCACAGACCGCCTTTACGGTTGACACCGAGAAATCGTTCTGCGCCAGCAGGCGTCGCCTCCGCCAACAGAGTTGCAGCATCCAACCGCCATCTATATTCGGCCCGCAGCCGGGCATCAACCCAGACCGAATCTTCCAACACGGACAACATGACCGGGGTGTTCAGCAATAGCCGGGGCAGCCTCAGAGACACACCACCCCTCAGTCTCTCAACCGCACGCGCATACCGTGCCAGCAAGCCGGCGCGGGGAGCTCGCCGAAGAACGTATGCGAGCAAGGCACGCCCTTCGAGCAGGACAGCTCTCCTTCTATCGTTTCCTGACGGATGTAGACCCGAGGCGATCTCGCGAAGCACAAGGGAAATGCGCTCCAGATCACCGCGGGTGTCCATCACCGGCAGGTCGAACAGTGAGCGGAGACGAGAAAGACCTGCTTGATCGCTGAGACGCCCCCCAATCATTCGCGACAGCAACGACACAAACAACGTCGGTACTGGGAAAAATATTCGACGTTTACGCAGCCTGACCCTTGCAACGGCCGAAAGGAAGCGCGCAAACCGCATCGGCTCGACCGCGGCAAGAGAGTAAACACGCGATTCAGAGTTGTCTTGACATGCGATCCGAAGCAGCCCTTCGCACAAGTCGTCCACGTGAATCGGTTGAACATACGGTGACGGAAGGAACGCCGGCAGCATGGGAAGCCGATCGACGAGTGAAATGATGGCCCCGAACAAACCGTTCGATGTGCCGCCATAAACCTGCCCGGGGCGTACAACACTGCCCCCCCCACCTAAGACCTCCCTCTCGATTCTCCATTTCAGTTGTCCGTACAAGGTCGGCGCGTCGTCGCGGGCAGTCTGGCTTGACACAAACAAAAATCTGGCTCCGCCGAGCCGGGACAGGCGCAGCAATTGCATCGCAGCAGCCAGCTCATTGCCCGCCTCGGTATCAGACGAAATCGACGTATTGGCGGCGAGATGGATGACTGCGTCCACAGTCCGTGGCATGCTCACGTCGCTCCCACCCTGCAAATCAAATGGTAGCCAGTCGCCACGTGCACCGGCTGGCCTATTTCTCGATGCAACGACCACCTCGTGGCCCGCGCGCTCTGCAAGTACGACAAGCCGCCTGCCGATGTAGCCAGTAGCCCCTGTAACAAGGATCTTCATAGGCGGACAAAGCCAGCGGCAGCACCATCAAGCGCGTCGGACAAAGACAAGATACTTACTGAGTGCATAGGTAAATGCCACACAAATCACATCAGACAACAGCTTTGCAGCCACGACACTATCCAGCACACGCAGCACGAAAAAGAGAACCAACGAGCTCAGTGGAATGTTAAGGAGTAGAAGCGCAAAATAGCCGAGCGCCTGGCGAGAAACAGACACTCCATCTGCAACCTGAAATGTGAACGCCCTATGTGCCAGAAAGGCAAATGCGCCTGCAGTGAGCTTACCCAGGACGTTCGCGACGACTGCGCCCAGCGCGGCAACCTGAAAAGACAACAGGAACACCCCCATGTCTATCCCGTACGCCACCAGCTGGACTACGACGTAACGAACGAAAGTCACGGACTTACCTTCTTGATGACAACGACATGGTGCAGCGCCAGGAATCGGTCAAACGGCGTCAGTAGCCGCTCAATAAAGCTCAACGTCGGTATCAACGAGTTAGGCAGCAGCTGCTTGAAATTCAATCCACCCGAAAGAAGGTATTTCAAATAGTTTGGAACCACAGCCTGATGGACGACCCGAAGCGACGGAAACCTCTTTTCAAACAAGGCTCTGTCACGAACAAAAACAATGTAGCTGAGAGCTTGATTGGCCCCGTTCATCGGCCCCTTCACAGGTGTGTTCCAGTCCGGAAACGCCTTGTCGAAGCCTTCGGTGCGAAAGAGCCGCTTAAATAGGAATGTGGCTGCTGGCCCGTAGTACGGCTCCAGCAAGATAGCCCCACCCCCCAACACAAGAACACGCTCTAGCTCCTGGAAAAATCTCTCAGGATGGGGAAAGTGGTGGAAACAGTTCTGGCCGTAAATAGCTCTGACCGAGTTGGACTCCAGCTCCATCGCCTCGGCATTGATGGCTCGATCAAGATGTGGCGACTCGACAATATCCGTCGCCAGCACATTTGGATATGTCTCGCGCATGGGTGCGACGCCCGCCCCAATTTCGAGCTCCAGACCTGCACCATCGAGATACTTGTCATTGAGACGCTGAAACAGGTGATGAAACTCTTTAAAGACCACCTGCAACATGCGTTTGCGACCGAGAACCTTGCGATGTAATTCAAGCCGCTCCGCGCCGTCAACATCCATGCGGTCAAGCGCAGGCTCCCGCAGTGCGTCAAGCACCGACTTCACGTGACACCCCGTTTGTGGCTGCGGCGAAGGGCTTGCGCACTGCCATGCAATGCGCGGCGCGGAATAGAAGAGATGTCATACGCCAAAAAAGCCAGAATGAGTTGAGTACCCATGAGGATCGGCAGCGCCGAAAGCATCACCGTACCCGCTGGCGTCACGACACCTTCACTCGCGGAGGAAAACCATTGGACACCACCATAGATGGCACCACCAAAGAGTAGAACCAATCCCAGCGGCAACTCAATCGAGGCCAGCGACATATCTCGCAGGTAGTAGTTGTAAAAGACCCGCTTGAAGAAGTTGCGGACGTGCTTCAAGAAAAACTCGCCGGCAATCTTCGATATTTTCAGATTGCTGACCTCGTCGCCGTACTTCGCATGCATGGGCACATCCAGTGCGACTGCCCGCAGCGTATTCAATCTGAACAGCATATCGGTCTCGAAAAAATATCGCCGGCTAATCTTGTCGTACGGCAGACGCCTGGCTACGTCTGCATGAATTGCCGTATACCCATTCGTAGGATCGAACAAATTCCAGTAGCCTGACGAAAACTTTGTCATAAACGAAAGCACTGCATTTCCAAACAAGCGGACCTTCGGCATCTGCCGAATCTCCTCGAGATCAAAGAAGCGGTTGCCCTTCGTGTAGTCTGCTTCCCCCGCAAGTATTGGCTCAACGAACCGGGGTATGAGACCTGCATCCATCTGCCCATCGCCGTCGATCTTGACGATCACCTCCGCGCCATCTTCGACGGCCGCCCGGTAGCCTGTCATGACTGCCCCGCCGACACCCTGGTTTTCCGGATGAAAGATAACCTTGACGCGGGGGTCATGGCATTGTTCGAGCACTAGCTTGCCCGACCCATCGGGACACGCGTCGTCGACGACATAGATGCGTGACACCTCTACGCCCACCTCCTCAATCACGCTGAGAATGTGGCGAGTTACCTTGTAGCTTGGAATCACGACGGCAATCATGTGACTGGATAGCATTTCGACTCGACAGGTTGGATGTGCTCAAAAAGTCCGGATTATTACTGCAAGAGGGAATTACCCCTGTAGGCGATTGACTCACCCGTATGCCCTGAGGTGTAAACCACCGCCATGCCGGCACCGGGCGGAGCGACTACGGTCATTTCATGCTCTTTCCATTCAATGGAGCAGTCAAAAGCTATTCCGTCGGCTTTAATAAAACCTCCATTAGCATCAAGCCAATTGATCTGCAGGCGTCCTTTTGCCGGTCTTGCTGCGCAACGTGCAATGACCACATTGCGGTATTGGCGCCCTGCCTTGACCGCCACTAATTGCGTCACCGGCGAAGGTTCACTGACCAATACAGAACCGGTCGCTGCTTCAAAAACAGAACCCGGGGAGAATACCCAACCGTCAGTCGACCGGAAGTCATGATTTATTAACAGTTCACGTCGAAACCGACGATCCGAATTGAGTTTTCTCACCGAAATTGGGCCAATTGCAGCAATTTCCGTAGTCACATTTAGGATATGAGCACGTTGCGTTTCATCTTTGCCGCCGTCACCACGCCACGCCCTGTCGAGAATGACAAAATCAATTGATCTGTCGGCCAACAAGTCAAACGCATCCTCATCCGATTGAACCTGGGAAAGTGAATTACGAAAGCCCCTGTTGTACCAATTGGCGTAGAGCGCATCCGCTTTCAAGTCAGCGCCGAACGGTGATGCGAGAAACGCCACAGGATTGCGAGCCGTGTTGAGATTGTTGACAAGTTCCACCGCAGCCCGTTCAGGCAGTCTCGTAGTGACATAAGCCTCACGCGCCTTCGGATCAAATATCGGGCGAAGCTGAAAATCACCATACCACGAGGCAGAGTTCAAGAACAGGACGTTCAGAGATAGCAGCATCGCGAAAGCGCCAAGAAGTGGCACTTTGCCGAGGCGCCCACCACTCGATGCGCCCAGTTCAATTGCCACAGCCATCGCAGCACTTAGAAGGACCACGGCAGGAAAGATGTACCGGAGGTAGCTCGTTGATCTGAAGACCAAGACAACGAAGAGGCATCCCAACAGCATGAGGAGCATGCCTCTGCGGCTCTTGTTCCCGGCAAGCAGAAAAGCCGTAGGGATCAACAAGAGTAGCCACTGAAATCCCGGGGCACCAGCCCTAGCCTCTTGATAACGATCGCTGTGGAATGTGATCGCGTATAAGATATCCCACGTCACCCCTCTCGTCCAGCGCATGTCCCTGAAGTTCTCTACGGGGAATAGTGGTGACTGGAATAGCTGATTGAAAAATGGAAAGACAGGGTTTCCCGTCAATCGCCAAGCATCTGCATACGGAATCATGCCAATGATTGCGAATGCCACTAAACCGGCACCAGCTACAGAAAAAAGTTCGCGCCTGACCCAGTTACGCCACCTCCAAAGCAGCAGTCCGCCCAACAGCGGCAGCATCAGCAAGGTGATGGCTTTTGTCGCGAGCGCGCAACCTAGAAGAGCCCCCCCGGCAAGCAGGTCAAATCCGGTACGCTGCCTTGAGGTCGCCAGGCGGAGGATCGCCAACGTGCCGCCAACAAGAAAGCTAGCCCAAACCGCCTCAACGTGGAGAGTACTGCCCGCCGTGAAAGTCAGCGGTGTTGATATGACTATCAACGCCGCCAAACGGCCGGCGTTATGTGCCCCGCCCACCCATATGGCGAGATCACGTGCCACCGAAGTGAGGGTGAGCAAAAAAACCAAATTGATCAAGCGCGAGGCAATCTCCCCACCTAGCATGTAGCCGATCGAGAAGATCCAATCTGCAAGCATCGGCATCACAGCCCACACATACGTCGACGCATCAAAGCCCCACTGATGCCTGTCATACATATGAGACGGAATGAACAGATGCATGGCTAGCGGGTCATAGCCAACCTCAGGCATCAGCGCGACCACGAAATAGACCAACCCGATCACGACTAGGGCGCGGTCAATCCACCTTCCTGCAGTGTTCTCAACATCTCGTTGACATAAGAATCGGAAGATCTCCTGCATCAGACCGAATGCAGCCTTTCTGTCGAGGAGGATTGGCAACGCCAGCCCGAATCCGTAGACCCCAGGGTAATTGACCGGGAAATGCGCGATAAGGCCTACGACCCAGGCGTATACGCCTGCCCCGAGGACGAATGCAAGAAGTATCGAAACTCCTGACCCATCGACTTTGGAAAACGCTGATATTCTGCGCCCCAGTAATACTGATGCGACAAAGAACCATATGGCAACAACCAATGGCCAAAGCATCCCGGCAAGCACAGCGATCGCGCCGGCAATGGTTACACCTACGCTGAACGGATTCCGCTTTGACCATGTAGATCCGAACACCACCAGGACACTACAAACCGCAACAAAAAGGAGATACCGAAGCAAGGCACCCCCCCCCTGCCATGGCAAAGCCTGGGGCCAAGGCAATCGCATCAATGCCCACAGGGTAAGAAGAACTCCAAGCACCGTCGTGCCTGCAGCAAGCATCTTCAGAATCTTTGACATATCTCCCACAGCCCATTGCTTACGTAGATCAGCTGCAGTCCTAAAACATGAACTGCGACGGACCTGCCAGATATCAAATAGGAAGACCGAACTACTTTGTTGCGGCGAACACGATCTGGCACTGCCCCAGATGCCCTTGGCTGATCCCACCGTACAGATCCGCTTTCACATCGCCAAAACCCGGGTTCCTCATCGTCTCAACCATATCCCACCCAAAATCAGTGAAGACAAGGGCACCGTTGACCGAGACTGGAATTCCATGAAACACCTGCGGCAGTAAATCGCAAAACGCCCCATTGACGATCTTCGACCTTACCACCGATACATCCTGCTCTGCGTGGAATGGAATCGTCGCCAGCATCTCCCCACCAACCCTCAACACCCTAGAGCACTCTCTAAATGCCTTGGGAGGATTCGGAACATGCTCAAACACATCGTTGCTGACGATCAAGTCGAGGCTTCCGTCGGCAAAGCTGAGGTTCTCCACATCCTCGTGCCGGATGCCCTCGACGATATCCCCGCCACGGTACTGGTGCCCCAAGTACTCACTACCGACCAGATGATGATCGGGGAATGTCGCCTTCGCCCACTGGAAAATTGGCGTAACCTGCTCCATGAAATAGACCCGCTGCCCCGAGGTCCCCGCGAGCCTCTGCTTTACCAGGCCTGCCACCAGACGCTGCCGGTTGTTCATCCGGCAGTGCGGGCATTCCATGCGCTCCCGCCAGTTTGGAGTCCAGCCATCGGCATGGCGCCGCCCACCCCACTGCATGTCGACGATGAAGTCGACGCGGCGCTCACAAGGTATGCAGTACCCCTCGACCGTGAACGACTCTGCGCCGGCTTGCTCGGCCAGTTGCCGGGAATGAGCCTTGAGCCGCTGGATCTCTTCGCCCCGCGTGGCCACCTCGTACTCCGCACGCGTCCTGACCGAAGCCAGTGGTCTGAGTAACGGCGGCGTGAAATCAACCGGCAGTTGCTCGCCGTCGGAATAGAGTGACAGGGGATACATGCCGCGTACCGGGTTCAGTCCCAGATCCGAAATGATGCCCGCCATGGTTCTCCAGGCCGCTTCGGCGCCCCAGGCATGCTCGGCGAACCGCACGCCACGTTCACTGAGCCTCATCCAGAGGCGTTCATCCCGATAGAGCCGGGCGATGGCGTCGGCAAACGCATCCGCGTCATCGGCAACGAGGATGTCCTCCCCCGCCTGCAGGGACATGCCCTCTGCCGCCAGGGATGTCGCCACCACCGGCAATCCCGCCGCCATCGCAGTACCCACCTTGCCCTTGATGCCGGCGCCGTAGCGCAAAGGGGCCACCGAGACGCGCATCTGATTCAGCAGCGACGAAAGGTCTTCGACAAACCCAACGACTTCAACATCCTCTGCCTGCAGTGCCAGAACCTCCGCCGGAGGGTGGCTGCCGACGATATGGAAACGGATACCAGATAGCCTCTTTCGCAGGGCTGGCATGACCTCATTGACGAAGAAGACGACGGCGTCCACATTGGGGGTGTGCTGATACCCGCCCACGAACACGATATCGCGCCGCAAGCTAAAGCCCCTGTCCGTCCCACCAACGTTCATGATCAGAGGGAACAGGTGCAATTTCGCTTGCGGAAGGATTTCCTGCAGCATTTCCAGCTCCGCGGTGCTGCGGATGATCGACGCATCACACCCCTGCAAGATACCCAACTCACGGACTTTCATCTTCTCGGCCAGACTGCGCTTTGCAGCGTCGGCCTGAAGTTCAGCCTCCCGCATCATGCGCAGAAAATGCAGGTCAGCGGTCTCGTACAGAACCTTGGCCTTGCTACAGAATTCGCGCACCAAACCAAGATGGCGTTCCGCGACCTTGGGCCGGAACAGGAACACCAGGTCGTAGCGCCCCCCCTGTTCGACCAAGTGCTGCTGTACGGTGGTGACGTATGGGCTGTACAGCGCTTCGATGCCGGCCCGCTGGAGTTCAGCGGTATAGACCGGCATGTTGTAGAAGTTGTCCTCCGGGATGAAAGTAACCTGAAACCCCATCTCCCTCAGGAGCAGTAGCAGATTGATTGCCGTCACCGACCCTGCATCCTGATTCGGCGTTGGCGTGCAGTGGTCTATCACCAGCACGCGCCGCACCGCCATGCGGTCTTTTGCGTTGTCAACATCCACACCAGGCGCCTGATGGCGGCTGAGCCGCCCCTTCCAGCGCTCGTACAGCTTGCGCGTGTTCTCGACCTGATACGCCTTCGCGCCATGGGCCAGATCTGTGCCCGAAGTGACGCCCTCATGATGAACAACCACTGAAAGCGGTTGATAGATCACCCGGTATCCCTTGTCCCGGATCTTCAGGGCCAGGTCCGAATCCTCGCAATACGCAGGCAGGTAGTGCCCGTCGAACCCACCCAGCTCGTCGAACAGGCGCTTGGGAACCATGATGGAAGCCCCCGAACAGTAGTCGACCTCGCGCGCGTAGTTGAAGACCGGCAGCTCCGGGTCCTGCAGGCGGCCGAAGTTCCAGGCGCTTCCGTCCTGCCAGATGATGCCGCCCGCCTCCTGCAAACGCCCGTCGGGATAGAGCAGCTTGGAGCCGGCCAGGCCGGTGCCGGGAAACGCATGGTAGGTCCGCAGCAGCTCGTCCAGCCAGCCGGGTTTGACCTCGGTGTCGTTGTTCAGGAAGTGCAGATAGTCACCGCGCGCCGCGGCCGCGCCGGCATTGCAGGAGCGGATGAAGCCCTGGTTCACCTGGTTGCGGACCACCCGCACGCCCCTGACCTGTTCCAGCACCTGAGCGGAATCGTCCGGCGAACAGTCGTCGACGACGATCACCTCGAAGGGCACCTGCGGCGGATGCGCGGCGATGGAAGCCAGACAACGCAGGGTGTAGTCGATCTTGCCGTAGACCGGGATGATGACTGATACACGCGGGGCCTCGGACGTGGGCAGCGCATCCACCCGCACCGGTGCGGCCACCTGGATCACCGGCACCGCGGGAACAGGATGGACAATGGCCGAAGCCGGGGCCGCAACAGGCGTCACAGCCGCAGCGGGCACGGCAGGCACGGTGGCGCCGCTGGCTGCCAGCAGCCTGGGCGCGTGGGCCGCGAGCCAGCCCTGATGCCGCTGCCGGGTCTGCACGCTCAGAGGCAGTGCCTGGTACAGGCCGCGGGCCAGCCGCAGCCCCGCCCGGGCATAGCGTTTCGCCTGCAGCACGGGCGCCGTGATCCAGCGCCTGGCTTCACGCAGGGGCCGGGTGATGCGCCAAGAGTTGCTGGCGACCAGTCTCTGAAAACGCTCCCGGCTGAGCTGCAACTCGGCTTCCAGGAAGCGGATCTGCTCGCGCTGAGCATCGGCCTCTTGCTGCAGAGCGGCAAGCCGGGCTTCGCGCACACCCAGCACCTGCTCCAGTTCGGCGGTACGCCGGGTCTGCCCATCGAGCGCGGACTCCAGCTGGCGCGCGGCCTGTTCATGCAGTGTCGCGTCCGCCCCAAGCCGGGCCAGCTGATCGTCGCGCGCAGCGATGTCCTGGTCGAGGGCCACGATCCTGCCGTCGCGCGCTGTCACGTCCCGCTGCAGCTCTGAGAGTCGTGCCTGCCCCTGGGCGATGTCGCGCTGAAGGTCGGCAACCAGCACCTCCTGCTGCGCCAGGCTCTGCCTGAGTGCACCCAGGTGAGCATCGCGCTCCCCGATGGAGCGGTTCAGGCCGGCAATATGCTCGTCCCGCGCGCGCAGTTCCGCGTCCAGGCGCAGGCCCCATTCGCCACGCTTGACCGTCTCGTCGGTCAGCTGGGCCACCTGGGCGTCACGCTCACGCACGGCCTGGTTCAGTGCCGCCACCTGCCCGTCGCGCAGGGCCACTTGCTGCTCCAGCTCGACCCGCGCCAGGTTGGCCACGGCGCTGCGCTCGTTGAGCTGATCGATTAGGACCAGCGCAGCACGCGTGCGCGCATGCTCCTCCTCCCAGTGTGCGATCCGGGCCTTCAACCCCGGATCATCGAGATCCAGGGCATCGCTGGCAACACCCAGCAGCGCCGCATACATCTCCCGCACAACCGAGGGGCAACTGTCGTCGTGGAGCAGGTCCTCCGGCGCATAGACTGTATGCCGCAGCGCCGGATCGAGGAATTCGCTCTGGTAATGCTGCAGTTCGGCGGGGTTGATCGCCAGCGCGAAGCGCTGTGCAATGCGCGACAGTTCCCGCCCCGGCGCCTGCATCAGGCGGTCGTAGTCGACCACCACGCGGCGGGTGTCCGCGCTGCCCGCCAGGCTGCCGAGGACATGCGCCATCCAGAGCAGATAGCCCTGCGTGGCCTCGATGCCGCCGCGTTTGGCCAGCGATTTCACCACGCTCAAGGGGTGGCGCACCGGCAGGATGTAGCTGACCTGGAAGCCGCAGTGTGCAAAAACCTCTTTCCAGAAAGGCAGCAGGACGGCAACGCGCGGGTCCTTGAAGCCAAAGACTGCCGCGTCGCCAGCCTTCTTGCGCAGCAGTTCGGCCGCCCGCAGGAAGTAGCCCTGCGTACGCAGGCTCTCTACGGCTCTGGGTGCAAGGCCGGCCACATGGGACCAGTCGGTCCCCAGGACACGCAACATCTCGATGTTGAGGGCGTTGAGGTCCAGATCCTCCCAGTAGCCGGTCGGGTTCTCCATGGCCGATGCCGGCATCATCCGGTCGCCCAGTTCCACCCCCAGCACCCGCAGTCCGCGGGTCAACGCGCTGGTACCGCTGCGATGCATCCCTAACACAACGACTAATCGCCTTTGCTTCATCTCATTTAACGTAAAAATATGAACTCACGACCTTATTGAAGACGGGACAAAAAATCACTACCGTGAGATAGATCCATAACCCCTTCATCAAATCCCCTGAACTGGCACCAGTTTTCGTCGACATCAGCTTCGTGCAGCCAGTGTTAGAGCCTTATGCCTATAGAGTCGAAAATTGACCCCGCGAAAAGTCTTGCCCCTCTTGTCGAAGAGCCTTAACCAATTGCATTTCAAGCAATGCTGCCACCGACGTCGATATGCTCCCACTTTGTCGCAGCGACCTAACGCAGGCGCGCGCCGACTCTCTGTCAGCTTCCACATAGTGCGCGCGAGAATAGCTACTAAGGATGGTATTGTTCGACTTGTATGCGCGCTGGATCGCAGCCAAGAGAAGACTGCGGGCGCCATCTGAGACAGCAGAGCGATTGACCTCCAGTATCAAACCGATCATGTCAGCATCGGGCGAGTTGTTCCTCTGCGCCAACATCTCATCCGTGATTGGATACCCCACGAGATCGCCCCACAGGCCAAGCCAATTCCCTTCATACTCCCCCGAAACGACATCATCTGCACCGAACGCAGAGCGGAGAGTGTCTCGTTCACTAGGTAGGTTGCCGAGATACCGAACCCGCTCCAACTTCGAAAAATCGTCGCATGAGAGCTTGGTAGCATAGGGATACCCAAGAACTGGAGGATTTATCACGCACTGGTTGTAGTACGACCCAACCCAACTCGGCCAATGTCTACTGACAACAAAAACGATCACCGAGAAATCCGAAACCACCTTGCGAAAAGCGGCCAACTGCTCCGGCGTAAAGTCCAGAAACTGATTGGAAAGCCCCTCGGTCGAGAGAAAAATCTTTTCACACGTCGACTCATTCAGGGCGGCACCAAGTCTCCCAAAACTTCCGGACTTCATCTCGTGGACCAAGAACTGATGCTTGGGGTCCTCGTCTGATTCAACCAAGTCGGGGTAATCGACTCCCGACTCTCGAAGAGTCATCCGATTCTCGTGACACCACTGCTGCAACGCAGTTGTTCCTGTCTTGGGAAGACCTATGTGTAGGACGATGGTCTTTTTCTTCATCTCATGACCTAACCCATTTTGGGTTCAGAAATGCATGTAACGACTCTCGCATCGCTGGCAGCCGCTCGATTTGACGGCATGCATCGACTATGCATGCATTGAGAACCTCTATGGCAACGACAACATCTGCGGACAGGCCGTTGGCGACCAGAGTTTTGTCGAACCTAAATCGATCGGAAAACTCCGGCACATGCGCACTGCTCAGATGAAATGCGTAGACTGTGTCTACCTTTTCAAGCAGATGCAGGACAAGATTCACTTGTGGCGGCAGAAAGACGACGTCCTCTGATGCCTCCTCGCAAGCCAGCGCAAACGCAATTTGGTCAACATGACCAGACCATTGATCAAGAAGCGCCGTGCGCCTACCAAGCCAAGTGGCCCATTTTCCCCAGGAGTGAGCAAAGCGCTGAGCCATATCAGTTGGCAGCGCAACGATTCCCGCGCTTATGTTATTGATATGAGTCTCTTGCTTCCCGGTAGCACCTGGCATTAGCGTGAAAGTAGGGCGGTATGGCTTGCCAAGCCCGGTCTCCATTAACAGGCGCTTAAAGATAGATGGGGGGGGATTGCAGGCGTTGTTAGGCGCAGCGCGCAGCAATTCAGCATTCGTAAAGAGTTCCGCCGGATCGCGAACAAAGAAGAGGTCCGAATCAGTCGCAAGAACATAGTCCGAATCATGATGATCCATAAAAGCCGCCAGACGGTTGCAGTGTGGGACGCCTGCTACCGGCGCGCTACGATGACGCACATCGACGCCGCGATCCAGCAGCCACTGCTCGAGCATCGCATCTTCATAGTCGATAAGGTAGACAACAAGACCGTACTTGTCGCGAGGCAAAACACGAGTTGCGCACACAACCCATAGCACCAACTCGGCATGCAGCCGCGCGTTGCCATCTACGGCGGTACTGAGGGTAAGACGCTCTGGGCGCTTTGATGTCATTCCAAGTCCAGTCTTCATAGGCGCACCCTATTCAGGATGCAACACTCACGACAACGTTCATGTCAAAATGCCCCGTAAGGATGCTGTTCTCCTCTGGCAGCACACGACAACAGAGAACATCCATAACCCGATGCAAGAGCACCTCCTCCGAATCGACAAAACCGCGTGTTCCGCAAAGCCAAAAATAGGTGCCTGGCAGCAATTCACAAATAAACTCAAACTTGACATGTTTTGTCTCGCCTCTTCTCGCTAAAGGCCAACGCTCCTTTTTGGAGAGAAATGTTGAAGCTCCAGCCAGCAGCAGACCCGAGGTGGTTCGCACACCACATGCGAACCCGACATCTCGAGCGTCAACCGAGAAATCCACCCAGTATTCCAATACGTACCGCTTGCCCTGCCTGAGCAGGTTGACCACGTCGCCATTCAGCGTCGTAAGACGCACGTTGCGGATGCGCGCGCCCCGCTCCTCAAGGGCAACCAGGGATTGAGACACCAAATTGGGGTCAAACCCATCACCATCGGCAGCACGGTCTTGAGATGTCACCGCGCGCCTGCCATTCTCAGCCTCCGTCACCAAGGCTGGCGCGTTCGAATCGGAGCAAAGCAATTCGATGACCGATCCAAGTTCAACAACCTGTGGCGCGTCTGGCGGAGCATCTCGCATTGCGATGATCTGGTTGCGAATGTCGTCAGCCACCTCGGCACTCGCGTTGGCGAGACGTTGATAGTGGTTAACCACCGTCTTTGGTCGCCCCTCGAGAATCATTTCGCCACGATCGAACAGTACGGCCCGATCACAGAGCTGCACGACCGCCTGTGCGCCATGGTTTACAAATAGGATCGTGCCGCCGTTGTCCCGGATATTCTCGATCCGGGCGAAGCATTTTCTTTGAAAAGCCTCATCGCCCACCGCCAGCGCCTCGTCCACAACGAGTATGTCAGGGTCCACGTTGATCGCCGTCGCGAATGCGAGCCGCATATACATACCCGACGAATAAGTCTTCAGTGGCTGCTCTATGAATTTGCCGATATCCGCGAACGCGGCAATATCGTCAAATCGCTCGTCGATTTCCGCATCAGTCAATCCCAGAAGAGATGCGTTCATTCGAACATTTTCACACCCAGTGAACTCGGGATTAAAACCCGAGCCTAGCTCAAGGAGGGCAGCGACTCTACCCCGCGTTTGAACGCTACCGTGAGAGGGATTTAGCGTCCCGCAGATCAATTGAAGCAACGTCGATTTACCACTACCGTTACGCCCAATAACCCCTACCGTCTCTCCCCTTCTTACTTCAAAAGATACATCGCGCAAGGCCCAGAACTCGCGAAAGTAATCTCGAGAACGAAGTCCTGCCAAGCTCTGTAGGCGGGGGAAGAGAAACTGCTTAAGGCGATCACGCGGCTGCTCGTAGATCTGATAGCACTTGCTCAGGTGCTCGACCTTGATGGCGATCTCAGAGGACATCGGCAAACCCCTTGCGTGTCTTCTGGAACCAGGCAAAGCCCAGCCAGGCCACGATGGAGGACAGCAGCACCGCCCAAAGCCAAATGCGCCAGTCCGGCGCCTTGCCCCAGTAAAGGACATCGCGGGTCAATTCAATTACAGGCGTCATCGGGTTGATGTACAGCAGCTGCCGGAACTCCTCGGGCAATGCGGATGCGGGATAAAAGATGGGCGAGAGGAACATGAGGGTCGTCGTCACGATGCCGATGAACTGGCCCACGTCGCGCAGGTAGACGCCCAGCGAGGCCAGTGCCCAGGAGAGGCCCAGAATCAGCAGCGCCAGCGGAACGAACACCAGCGGGAGGTAGAGCGCCGTCATGGCGGGGACGCCGAAGAACACCGCGTACGCAATGAACCAGACCACCACGCTGATCACGGCATGAAACAGCGCTGCCCCCAGCGACACCACAGGCAGGATCTCCAGCGGGAACACGACCTTCTTCACGTAGTTCACGTTGCTCAGGATCAGGCTGGGCGCGCGGTTCACGCACTCGGAGAAGACGTTAAAGACGATCAGGCCAGCGAACAACACGAGCGCGAATTCCGTCTTGGAGTCGCTGGCTGCATTCCAGCGTGCCTTGAAGACGACGCTGAACACGAAGGTGTAGACCGCCAGCATGAAGACCGGGTTGAAGAACGACCAGAGCACGCCCATGACGGAGCCGCGATAACGGCCCAGCACTTCGCGCCGGATGGACGCGCGGATAAGGCTGCGATTGCGCCAGAGGCTGGCGGCGATTTCGCGGGGACTGATGGAGAAGGCCTGCATGAGTAGGTGATCAGTATTCGGAGGTTCTGGTCGTTGGGCGAGTCGACATCTAGCGTACACACGGAAGGAGCGCCGCGAAGAAGCGGCGATCGGCAAGCACCGCCTCCGCACCGCCCTGCCCGGCCGCGACGGCGGCCACCAGTGGCGGCAGCAGGCGCGCGAGGTTGTGCCGGTCCAGAATTTCGTAGAGGCTGGCCCAGTACTGCGGCGAGGCATCGGCTTGTTTGTCGGGATGCACACGCAGCAAGTGCTCGGCCAGCACGGCTGCCCATTCCAGTTTGCGGCGTGCGCCATCTTCAGCGATGGTGTTGGTGGCGTGAAACCGGTACTTCAACAATGGCGCATCCAGCACCTGCAGCTTGCCCTGCTGCCTTAGCAGCTGCAGCAGAAATGCCAGGTCGTGCGTATAGCGCAGGTTGACGAAATAGCCGTACTTCTCGAAGGTCTGACGCCGGATGACGAAGTTCGACGTGGATGTCAGAAAATTTGCATTGACTAACGCCAGTTCCAGGTCGGCACTGGCGCGGAAATAGGCCAGAGCGTTGTCGTACCACGCACTGGTGATGGGCGCACCAGCGCCATCGATGAAAGACAGGCCGGTACAGACCATATCGGCTTCCGGGTCCTGGCTCAGGGCTTGCAGGCAGGTCTCCAGGCGCGCCGGCTCGTAGACGTCGTCTGAATTGAGGATGGCAATGTGCGAGGACGTGGCGCGGTGGATGCCGGCATTGATGGTGTGATGCGCGCCGGCATTGGGCTTGGACCAGAGGATGAGATTGTCCTCGTGGCCGAATTTGTCCCGAACGATCTGGAGCGAGCGGTCAGTGGAGCCGTCGTCTACGACAATGACTTCGCGCGGCCGCACGGTCTGCGCATAGACGCTGGCCAGCGCCTGCTCCACGTAGGTCTCGTGGTTGTAGAGCGGCACGATCACCGAGACATCGGCCACCTGCCCCGACCGCGACGACCTTGCCTTGAGGAGTTGCATGAGGTTCACTTGGCTGCCACGTCCCCGGCAAGTGTAGGAGTCGCGTGGCCGCCGGACTCCAGTGCCGCATGTGCGGCCCGCAGCAACCCGCCAGTGGATGCATCGAGCCCGTCGGCGTCGCCCGCTTGGAGTCGGTCCAGAATCTCCATGGACACGATTTTTCCGATCTCCACCCCCCACTGGTCAAAGCTGTTGATGCCCCACACCGTGCCGCTCACGAACACGCGGTGTTCGTGCAGGGCCAGCAGGGCGCCCAGGCTGGCGGGGCTGAGGTCGTCCAGCAGCAGCATGGTGCTGGGGC
>JACCDS011268067.1_pt1 | contig 36526 bp, 30 predicted proteins | sample 7446441 | NCBI WGS metagenome assembly JACCDS01 (sample SAMN15323445, study PRJNA562643) | freshwater metagenome | isolation source: river surface water | place: USA:Blue River Watershed | collected 2017-08-17
CGTACGCTGCTCGCGCGCTTCTGGAAGGAGCCCTACCGCGCACCGCTGGTGCGCTGGGGCACCGAATTGCACGACCGCTTCCTGCTGCCGACCTTCGTGCAGATGGTCTTCGACGACGTGATGGAGGATTTGCGCCTGTCGGGCTACGCGTTCGAGAGCGCCTGGTTCGCACCACACTTCGAGTTCCGTTTCCCGAAGGTGGGCGAGGTCGCGGCCAAGGGTGTGCACCTGACGATCCGCACGGCGCTGGAGCCCTGGCATGTGATGGGCGAAGAGGGCGCGCCGGGCGGGACGGTGCGCTACGTGGACTCGTCGTTGGAGCGCGTCGAGGTCAAAGTGACGGGTCTGGTCGATCCGCGCCACGTCGTCACGGTCAACGGTGTGCCGGTGCCACTGCAGCCCACAGGGCGTGTCGGTGAGTTCGTCGCCGGCATCCGCTACCGCGCGTGGCAGCCGCCGTCGGCGTTGCACCCGACCATCGGCGTGCACGCACCGCTCACGTTTGATGTGGTCGACACCTGGAACCAGCGCTCCATCGGCGGCTGCCAGTACCACGTGGCGCATCCGGGCGGCCGCAATTACGACACCTTCCCGGTCAATTCCTATGAAGCGGAAAGCCGCCGTCTGGCGCGCTTCTTCGCGATGGGACACACACCGGGCAAGGTGGTGCCGGGGTCGGTCGAGCGGAGCTGGGAGTTCCCGTTCTCGCTGGATCTGCGTCGCCGTTGAGCGGGGCAGTGTGCGGGTTTTCGGTGCGGGCCCTCGGGCCCGCCTGAAAAGATCCCTGGTGAGGGACGCCCGCGGCGCTCAGAAGGGAACTCGGGCGTTTGCTCTCCGACGCATGCCCGATTTCAAGGCATCATCCGAGGATGCAAACAAGTCTGCTTCCCGACGAGGAGCCGGACGCCGCCGCCTTGGCCTTGGCCTTGGCTGCGGCGGCGCGAGGGACCGTTGGACACCATGACGAGCTTCGGGGGCTGCTGACCACCCGGGCCGACGCCGCGTCGACCTCCCGTCCCTCGGGGGTGGCGCCCCTGTGGCGTGACTTCTTCGCCGTGTGCGGTCCCCACGGATGGGCCGACCTGGGGGCCCGCTATGAGCGCGTTCAGGCGCGGGTCCGCGAGGACGGGGCGTCCTACAACGTGTATGCCGAAGGCGGAGAAAGCGCGCGGTCCTGGCCGCTGGAATTGCTCCCGCTGATTCTGGGCGCCCAGGAGTGGGAGCGCATCGAGCGCGGGGTGTGCCAGCGTGCACGCCTGCTGGAGGCCGCGCTGGAGGATCTCTACGGGCCACAGGAACTGGTTCGCAACGGCTTGCTGCCTGCGCCGTTGGTGTTCGGGCATCCGCAATATCTGCGCCCCATGCATGGCACCCAGCCGGCGGGCGGGGCGTGGATGCACGTCGTGGCCGTGGATCTGGCCCGGGGACCGGACGGCCACTGGTGGGTGGTCGGCCATCGCTGTGGAGCACCCTCCGGCCTGGGATACCTGCTGGAAAACCGGCTCATCATCGGCCAGCAGTTCCCGGAGACCTTCCGCCGCCTGCGCGTGCAGCGCATCGCCTCGGCGTTTCGATCTTTGATGGAAGGGCTGTTGCACGCCAGTCCGGCCGGGGACCGTTCGCGGGCGGTGCTGCTCACGCCGGGACCGCGCAACGAGACCTACTTCGAACACGTGTTTCTCGCCCGCTACCTGGGCCTGAGCTTGGTCGAAGGCTCGGACCTCACGGTGCGCCACCAGAAGCTCTACCTCAAGACGCTGCATGGCCTGGAGCGGGTGCACGTCGTGATGCGGCGGGTCGACGACGACTGGCTGGATCCTCTGGAGCTGAGGCCCGATTCGGCACTGGGCGTGCCGGGCCTACTGGAGGTTGTCCGGGCCGGGGAGGTCGTGATGGCCAACGTGCCGGGTTGCGGCGTGCTGGAGAGCCCTGGGTTGAACGCCTTCTGGCCGGCCGTGTCCCGGCGGTTGCTCAAGGAGGAGTTGCTGCTGCCGGCGACCACCGCGTGGTGGTGCGGCGAAGAGAGTGTCTGGCAGGCCAACCGTGACAAGCTGGCCGACTACATCATCATGCCGAGTTTTGCGGACGGGCCGGTCACCCGCTCGTTCGAGCCCGTGGTGGCTCGGGAGTTGGATGCCGCCGGCCTGCAGACCTGGAAAGCGCGCATCGAGGCGGATCCGGCTGCGCACACCTTGCTCGAACCGGTGCATCCGTCCGAACTGCCGGTCTGGCGCGACGGACGGATCGAGCCGCGGCCTGTTGTGCTGCGGGTATTTGCATTGCTGGATGGCAGTGGCGAGTGGCGGGTGCTGCCTGGGGGACTCACCCGGGTGGCGACGCCCCGCGGAATGCCGTTGTCGGCCAGTGACGGACGTTCCACCTCCGGCCAACGCAGCAGCGCCGATGCCTATCTGTCGATGCAGCGCGGCAGCGCCAGCTCGGACACTTGGGTGCTGACCCGCGGCGAGGTGGATGCCCTGTCGTTGCTGCCTCAGCCGCTCAAGCCGGAGGACCTGGCCGGATGGCACCGCGTGATCACCAGCCGGTCGGCCGAAAACCTGTTCTGGCTGGGCCGCTACACCGAGCGTGCGGAAAACACCGTGCGCCTGGTGGCCATCATGCTGGAGCACCTCAACACGGGCACACCAGCCGTGCTGGATGTGCTGTATCGGCTGGCCCGTCACCACGGTCTGGTGGGCAAGGACACGCCCAATCCCGCGTCCCAGGAAAAGGGGGCGGCCCGGCGTTTCGAGCGGACGCTGGTGCAGTCCCTCGGCGATCCGGCGGGATCCACCAGCTTGGCCTTCAATCTACGGTCCTTGCGCTTTTGCGCCGAGTCGCTGCGGGATCGCCTGTCGCAGGAACACTGGGCGCTCATCCTGGATCTGGAGTCGCGGTTCCTGCGCCGTCTGCAGGGCGTGGTGCGGCGGCCCGGTCATGAGCCGCTGAGCGACATCCTGGGGGTGCTGGGCAAGACGGCCACCCAGCTGGCGGCCATCACCGGAGCCCAGACCGACCGCATGACCCGTGACGACGGCTGGCGCCTGCTCAGCGTCGGTCGCCAGATCGAGCGCCTGGACATGCTGTCCTTTGCCCTGTCGCTGGCTTTCCGTTCCCGCCTGCATGAGCTCGACGATGGCTTTTCGCTGTTGCTGGGTCTGTTTGACTCGACCATCACCTACCGGGCGCAGTTCCAGGCCCGGCGCGAAGTGCCGCCCATGCTGCACCTGCTGGTTCTCGATACCGAAAACCCCCGCTCGCTCGGCTGGGTGGCCCGCACGTTGCGCGAGCGGCTGATCAAGCTGGCCCGCCACGACGTGGAGTGGGCCCATGGGGTGTGCGAAGGTCTGCCCCAACCGCACCGCTGGGACCTTGCAGCGCTGTGCCGCACCAACGCCAAGGGCGAGCATGAGCATCTCCTGAAAGACCTCAAGGCGTGTTGCGACGGGTCGCAGCGCCTGTCCAACGACATCAGCCGACGACTGTTCTCGCATGTGGGTCTGACCGACCAGGCGGTGTGGCAATGAGTGGAGGACGTCGGCTGCACGTGCTGCACGAGACCCGTTACGCCTACGAATCGGCGGTGGAACTGGCGCACCACGCGGGTCTGCTGCGTCCCCGTACGACCCCCCGCCAGCGGGTGCTGAACTGGTCCTTGCGCATGAATCCGTTGCCGGATCCCATCGAGGGGCCGGGCGCGAGCCAGGGGGTGCGCCACGCCCAGGATGCCTGGGGCAACTGGCGCTGCTGGTGTTCCCATTCCCGTGTGCACGATACGCTGCTGGTGGCCTCGCGGTTCACGGCCGAGGTGTTGGCCGCATCGCCTTTGAACCTGACCGCCAGCCCTCCGTGGGAACAGGTGGCCCAGCGGCTGCGCTACCGCCCGGGGGTGCCGCTGGACGACGCGCTGGAGTTCAGCCTGCCTTCGGACTATGCCCCACGCACGGCCGCGCTGGCGGCGTTCGGGCGCTTGTCGTTCCAGAGTCGCCGGCCGCTGCTGGCGGGCGCGCTGGATCTGATGCACGCCGTCTACAAGGGTTTTGAGTACAAGCCGTCGAGCACTTCGGTGGCCACCCGGGCGCCGGAAGCCCTGAGGCTGCGCAGGGGGGTGTGCCAGGACTTTGCGCACGTCATGATCGGTGCCATGCGTTCCCTGGGTCTGGCGGCCCGCTACGTGAGCGGATACCTGCTCACCCACCCGCCTGAGGGGCAGCCGCGCCTGGTCGGGGCCGATGCGTCCCACGCGTGGGTCGAGGTCTGGTGTCCACTCAACGGTTGGGTGGCCCTGGATCCCACCAATGCCCTGGTGGTGGATCAGGACCACGTGACGCTGGCTTGGGGGCGCGATTACGCCGACGTGGCTCCGCTGCGCGGTGTGATCCGCGGGGGCGGGCAGGCTGTGCCGCACGTGGCGGTCACGGTCATGCCTGAGGCCGAGGCGATTTCCCTGATCGGAGATTGACAACCACTCAAGGGCATGCTCGGGCCGCCGATATGGGTTGCAGGATCTTCCAAAGAAGCCATACCCATGTTCAAGGCCCTGCAGCGACTCTTTTCCCGCCGAGCCCCCTCCGCGAGCGACATCCAGTTGATCGAGGAGTGGGCCCTGCAGCGGGGCGACCCCGTCAAGCGTGACCGCAAGGGTCAGGGGGCGGTCGTGTCCTTCAACGTCGAGGGGGGGCCGGCCCGCCTGGAGTGGGGCCCCGCCCAGCGCCCCTACATCCAGGGCCGCGAACTGCGTGTGCGGGTGGACCTGGGACTGCCGCCTTCGCTCGAAATGATGGTGATGTCCCGGCCGCTGGCGCAATGGCTCGAGTCCGATGCCTACAGCCAGCTCGTGCGTGGACACCAGACCGGCATTGACAGCGCCCTGCCTGAAGAACAGCGCTGGCTGGCGGTGTTCGACCCGCTGGAGGTCGAGGTGCCGGAGGCGGTGCACCACCAATTCCTGGTCCTGTCCGGGTCACCCAGCCACGCACGGCGCTGGCTGAGAGGGGATTTGGCCAACCGTCTGCAGCGCGCCATCACACGCTGGTTGCCGGCCGATGCACCACTGGTGCTGATGACCATGCGTGGGCGTCTGTACCTGCGCACTTCGGCACCCCAGGTGGACCGGGCCTTGCTCGACGGCGTGCGCGGACTGGCCGAGACCGCTTCCCTGCGGGCCATCGCCTGCCAGAAGCGACCGCGCGCGTCCGTTCAGGACCGCGCGCCCGAGGCCCGCCGCGACGTGCATGCCGACGTGCTGGGCAGCATCGCCTCGGCGAGCATGCTCAACGAGGCCGCCGACATGGTGGCCGATCCGCTGGACGCGTTCGAGAACAGCGGTGGCCACCCGTCGGATCTGATGACCTTGCCCATGGTGGCCGAGTTCGAAGGCACGGACTACCCATCGGACTTCATCATCGATCCGATCGATGCCGATCTGAAGATCTGAGCTTTTCAGGCACGCCGGGGTCGGCGTGCCCGGATGGGATCAGGCCGGCAGCCGAAGCGCCAGGCGCGCCAGCGCGGCGTCCAGCGTTTCCTGCTTCTTGGCGAAGCACAGGCGCACGATGCGTTGGTTGCGCCCGTCTGCATAGAACGCCGACAACGGGATGGCGGCCACACCGACTTCGCGGGTGAGCCATTCGCAAAAAGCCGGCTCGGGCAGGTCGCGCACTTCGGGCGGGGTGCGGCTGTAGTCCACACACTGGAAATACGTGCCTTCGCAAGGCAGGGGTTTCAGGCACGTGAGTGCCAAGCCCGCGAGAAAGTGATCGCGCTTGGCTTGGTAGAAGGCTGGCAGTTCCAGATAGTGCGCGGGCTCTGCCAAATGGTGGGCCAGGGCATGCTGCATCGGTGTGTTCACCGTGAACACGTTGAATTGGTGGACTTTGCGGAATTCCTCCATCAGCGTGCGGGGGGCGGCGGCATAGGCCACCTTCCAGCCGGTGACGTGGAAGGTCTTGCCGAAGCTCGACAGGTGGATCGCACGTGCCGCCAGTTCCGGGTGCCGGGCCACGCTCTGGTGCACCCGCCCGTCGAAGCACATGTGCTCGTACACCTCGTCGGAGATCACCAGCACCGGGGTGGGACGCAGCACCTCGGCCAGGCGCTGCAGGTCCTGGGCCGACCACACGGTGCCGGTCGGGTTGTGTGGCGTGTTCAGGATCAGCGCCCGCGTGTGTGGCGACAGGGCCCGTGCCAGACGGTCGAAATCGGGACGAAAACCGGGGGCGTCCAGCGGCACATGCACACAACGCCCGCCGGCCAGCGTGACGGCCGGTTCGTAGCTGTCGTAGCAGGGGTCGAAGACGATCACCTCATCGCCCGGGCCGACCAGGGCCAGAACGGCGGTCAGGATGGCCTGGGTCGCGCCGGCCGTGACGGTGATCTCGTGCTGCGGGTCGTACCGGTGGCCGTAAAGCCGCTCGATCTTGTCTGCAATGCGGGCGCGCAACGCAGGAACCCCGGCCATCGGTGGGTACTGGTTGTGGCCGGCGTCCAGTGCGTCCTTGACTGCCTGCATCAACTCGGGAGAGCCGTCGAAGTCCGGAAACCCCTGGCCGAGGTTGACGGCACCGCATTCCGTGGCCAGCGCCGACATCACGGTGAAAATGGTGGTGCCCACCTGGGGCAGCCGGCTTGACACGGCCGGGGTCGGGTGCGGGAGTTCAGGCATGCAGGCTCCGTCAGAGGTCGTTCGGGCAGGTGCCGGAGGCGGGCTCGTCGCCCGTGCCCACCAGGGCGCGTTCAATGAGGGGCCGGGACAGCCGCTCCGAGAGCAGTTCGGCGAAGGTGTACACGAAGGTCCGCAGATAGGCCCCACGTTTGAAGGCGATGCGCGTGAGGTTCGGACCGAAGAGGTGGCCCACCGGTTTGGCCAGCAACTCGGGATGGGGGCCTGCAAAGGCCGGGTCTTCCTTGACCGCCATCTCGGCCACCAGGCCCACGCCCAGGCCCAGTCGGACGTAGGTCTTGATCACGTCTGAGTCGATGGCCTCCAGCACGTAGCGTGGGTGCAGGTCACGTTGCGCGAAGGCGGCGTCGATCTTGCCCCGTCCGGTGAACGACGGGTGGTAGGAGATGAGCGGCTGGGTGGCCAGGTCGTCGAGGGTCAGGCGTTCGGTGCGGGCCAGCGGATGCTGGGGCGGCACCACCGCAACGTGGCGCCACTCGTAACAGGGCAGGGTGACGAGGTCGTCGTACAGGGCCAGGCCCTCCGTGGCCACGGCGACCTCGGCTTCGTCGTCGAGCACCATCTGCGCGATCTGTTGAGGGGTGCCCTGGTGCAGGCTGATCGCCACCTCGGGAAAGCGGGCGCGCAGGGCCGCCACTGGCGAGGGCAGCACGTAGCGGGCCTGCGTGTGCGTGGCGGCGATGGACAGCGTGCCGGCTTCCTGGCGCGTGTAGTGCTCGCCGATGCGCTTGAGGTTGGCCACCTCGCGCATGATGATCTCGACCGAACGCAACACCTCTCGGCCGGGCTCGGTGATGCGCTTGAGGCGCTTGCCGTGGCGCGCGAAGATGTCGACGCCCAACTCCTGTTCCAGCTCCAGGATCGCCTTGGAGATGCCGGGCTGGGACGTGTGCAACGCCTTGGCGGTTTCGGTCAGGTTGAGGTTGTGGCGCGCCGCTTCCATCACGAAGCGGAATTGGTGCAGGTTCATGTCGGGCCCTGCGGCGGGGTGTCGGGTGTCGCGGCGGACAGCGAAGCCTCGACCAGCACCTGAGTGGCCGTGGCGATGGCCTCGATCACCGTGTCGGATTCACCGATGGTGTGCGTGGCGTCCAGGCGAACCCCTGGATGGGCCAGGCGGGCCTGTTCCAGCAGGATCGGCAGATCGCGCCGGATGTGGCCGCCGGCGCCCAGGAACAGCGGCACGAGCGTCACGTGGTCGCAGCCTTGGTCCACCAGGGCCTGCAGCGCCCCGTTCAGATCGGGGGCCATGAGCTCCAGGAACCCCAGCGCCACCGGCCGTTCGGGTCGGGCCTGGCGCAGCCGTTGTGTCAGTTTTTCGAACGGGCCAGCCCACGCCGGATCGCGGGCACCATGGGCAAAAAGCAGCAGTCCGTGCATGAGGATCTCCAGAGGTTCAGCGGTGGCGCACCAGCCATTGGAAGGCCGCCATGGACAGCAGCAGGTACACCAGGCTGGGCACACTCGCGGCGATCCAGGGGGTCCAGTTCTGCAGCAGGCCGAGGTGGCTGGCCACGTTGTTGAGCAGCACGAAGCTGATGCCCAGCATGATTCCGCCGAAGACCTTCAGGCTCATGCCCCCGCTGCGTGCGCTCAGGTAGGCGAACGGCAGGGCCAGCGCCATCATCACCAGGCAGGCGAAGGGGTAGAGCGCCTTTTTCCAGAACTGGATTTCGTGGCGCTGGGCCGACTGGGCGTTTTCCGCGAGGTGGGACATGTAGGTGAACAAGGCCCCCGTGGTCATGGTCCGCAATGGCAACACCGCCGCGCCCACCACCTGCGGGGTGAGCGAGCTGGGCCATTCCAGCTGTGCGCTGGATTCGTTGGCGGGCAGCGCGGGCTGCTGGTCGGGCCGCCAGTGGGTGACGCGTGCCTCATGGAGCTGCCATGTGCCGCTGGAGCCGATCTGCGCGCGGGTGGCGGTGATGCGGCGGGTCAGGTTGCCCCGCCCGTCGAACTCGAAGATGCGCACGCCCTGGACCTCGTGGTCGGAGCGAGCCGCCGCAAAGTTGATGGTGACCGCACGGGGTCCTTCGGGGGTCTGGTGGGTGTCCTTCAGCCAGGCGCCGCCGGCCTCGACCGACAGCCCGCCCTGGCGGTCGGATTGCATCAACGTGGCCTGGGTGTCGGCCCAGGGGGCCACGAAGTCGCCCATCACGAAGGTCAGCGCCACGAACATCAGTCCCAGCCGGGTGAGCAGCCACAGCGCCCGGCCGGGGCCCAGCCCACCCGTGCGCAGAATGGTGAACTCCGACGATTGCGCCAGCCGTGCCAGCGCGTAGATCGTTCCGATGAGCACCGCGATGGGCATCAGCTCGTACACGTGCCCGGGCACGAGAAACAGGCAGACCCCGAAGGCCTGGGCCAGCGAATACCCCCCCTGGCCGACGTTGTCGAGTTCTCCCACGAGGTCGAAGAACAGGAACAGGCCCAGAAACGAGGCCATCACGAACAGCGTGGCGCCCAGCACCTCTCGGTAGAGCAGTCGACGAACCGTGCGCATCAGTGTTTCCTCCGCCAGGGGGCGTTCCAGCGAGCCGCGCCGCTGCTGCGCCACCACAGCAGTCCCAGGCCCAGCGTGAGCACGATCAGGTGGATGCCCACGGTGGCGGGCCCGAAACCCATCTTGCCGGCTCCCACCCAGGCTTGCCCGAGGTTCACCAGGTTCAGATAGACAATGAAGGCCAGCAGGGCCATCAGCAGCGTCCAGCCCCCGGCCCGACGATGACTGCCGGCGGCCATGCCCACGGCCAGGAGCATGAGGTTGGCCGGAACCAGGCTCAGGCCGATGCGCCAGGCGAGTTCCCCCTGAGCTCGGGGCCTGCCGTCCTGAAGCAGGTCGAGGGTGTCCTTCACTTTGGGACGGAGCTCTTCTGTTCGCACGGCGGCGTGCTCGTTGATGCGGACCTGGTAGTGCTCGAACCGCGCAATGGTCCGGGTCTGTCCGTTGGCATCCAGGTCCGTGCGCGAGCCGTTGTCGAGCAGCAGCATCCGCCCGTGTTCGTCGTTGACCACCCGACCCGACTGGGCCGTGGTGACGCCCTCGCGCTTTTCCCGCTGATCCAGGATGAAGATGTTGCGGCCGGTGCCCGCGTCCGCGCTTTCCTTGTCGATGAAGAAGACCCGCCGCCCGTCCGCGGAGGCCTGGAACTGGCCGGCGGCCACGCGTGAGAGGTCGGATCGCTTTTCGTAGCGCTCCTTGAGTTCGTCGGTGTTGCGGTGAGCCCAGGGCCACACGACCAGGGCCAGCACCACCACGGCCAGCTGGATGGGCCACACGAAACGCCAGACCGGACGCACGAAGCGCATCAGCGAGACCCCGCTGGCGAGCCAGACCGCCATCTCGCTGTCGCGGTACAGGCGCGTCAGGGTCGAGACGATGGCCACAAACGTGCTCAGGCACAGCAGGATCGGCAGGTTCGCCAGCGTGGTGTACCCCAGCAGCAGCACGACGTCCTCAGGCGAAGCGCTGCCCTTGGCCGCCATGCCGAGCGTGCGGATGAGCAACATGGTCAGCACGATCGTGAGGATGACCACGAGCGTGCCGCTGAAGCTGCGGGCCAGCTCCTTGCGCAAAGTGGAATCGAATAACATCGGTCGCTTCAATAACGGTGTGGAATTATGGACGCTCGGACCCTTCTGCTCACGCGTGACCAATGGGCCTTGCAGGCCGCGGAGGCCTTGCTGGTGTTGCTGCCGGCCGACCGGGAGACCTGGTTCCTGACTCCACCGATCCAGGCACTGGTCGACGACCTGACGAGCCAGGGCGAACTGGAGCTCAAGACGGGCCGTGTGGCTTACGTTTACCGGCCAGCGGGTCTGCCGGCGCAGCGGCTCATCGTGTCTGTGGTCGCGTCTGAGGGCGGCGCCAAGGCGCTGGCCAGGGCCGCCAACGCCGCGATGCCCGCGCTCAAGGGCTGCGGAGCACGCCAGGTCGACGTGATCTGGGCCTGCACCACCGATTTCGATGCCGTCACGGCCCGTGCGGTGACGCTGGGGGTTCGCGACGCGCTGTACCTCTATCGGCACACCAAACCCAGCGCGCCGCCTCCCGCCACCCTGGCCAAGCTTCGCTTGGTGTGCACCCGGGAAGCCGGGCCCGGGGTGAAGGAGGGGGTCAAGCAGGCCCAGGGTCTGGCCGTGGGCATCGAACTGGCCCGCGAGTGCGCCAATCGGCCGGGCAACCACTGCACCCCGACCCATCTGGCCGAGCAGGCGCAGTCCATCGGTGCCATGGACGGCATGAGCGTCGAGGTGTTGGACCGCAAGGCGGTCGAGAAACTGGGCATGGGGGCCTTTGTCGCCGTGGCCCGGGGATCGGACGAGCCCCTGCGCTTCATCGTGTTGCGCTACCAGGGGGCAGGCAAGAAGGATGCGCCCGTGGTCCTGGTGGGCAAAGGCATCACGTTCGACACCGGGGGCATTTCCATCAAGCCCTCGGCTGAGATGGACGAGATGAAGTTCGACATGGGTGGAGCGGCCAGCGTCTTGGGAACCTTCCGCGCCTTGGCCGAATTGCAGCCCAAGCTGAACGTCGTCGGGCTGATCCCCGCTTGCGAGAACATGCCCGATGGACGGGCCACCAAGCCAGGGGATGTGGTCACGAGCCTGTCCGGCCAGACCATCGAGGTGCTGAACACCGATGCGGAAGGCCGATTGGTCTTGTGCGACGCCCTGACCTACGCCGAGCGGTTCAAGCCGGCTGTGGTGATCGACATCGCCACGCTGACCGGGGCCTGCGTGGTGGCCTTGGGCCACCAGCGCTCCGGCTTGTTCACCGCCGATGAAGCCCTGGCGGCGGAGTTGCTGGCAGCGGGGGATGCCGCGCTGGATCCGGCCTGGCGCATGCCGATGGACGACGAGTACGAGGAGGCCTTGAAGAGCCACTTCGCCGATGTGGGCAACGTGGGTGGGCGCGCAGGTGGGGCCATCACCGCGGCGCTGTTCCTGCGGCGTTTCACCAAGGCCTATCGCTGGGCGCACCTGGACATCGCCGGCACCGCCTGGAAGAGCGGGGCGGCCAAGGGGGCCACGGGCCGTCCTGTGGCATTGCTGACGCAGTTCCTGTTGACCCGCGCGGGCCAGCCCAAGGGCTGACGGGGCCATGCCCGCCGTCACCTTCCACTTCAACGTGCCCCAGCGACGTGAGTACGTCTGTCGCTTGTTGCGCAAGGCCTATCGCTCGGGTGCTCGGGTGGCTGTGACAGGGACGGCCCGGGAGCTCTCGGAGCTGGATCGCCTGCTCTGGATCTTCGAACCCACGGAATTTGTGCCCCATTGGCGAGGGCGCAGCCGCGCCGCCGTGCCGGAGCGCCTCACGGGAACACCGATCGTCCTGGTGGACGACCCCGATCCCGCGGCGGGGGCCTATCCCGTGCTGGTCAACCTGGCCGACGCCCTGCCGCCGGGCCTGCAGGGGTACGAGCGGGTGATCGAAGTCGTGTCCCGCGACGAAGACGACCGTGCGGCCGCCCGCATGCGCTGGAAAGCCTACGCCCAGGCCGGTTGTTCGATCGAAAAGCACGAGGTGGGCGCATGACCGACGGCCGATCCACTCCGCCGCCCGATCACCTGATCCCGGAACTGCGCGAGGCGTTGCCCGTGTTGACTGAGGTGCTCGTGGACGAGCGTGGCACTGCGTTGGGGCTGCCTGCCGTGGGGGGGGCGGCCGTGCCCACCATGGAGTTTTCCCGCCCGGTTGTCCCGACACCGACACCGACGATGCGTGATCCGCTGGATGACGCCATGCAGGGCATCGATGAAGATCACCTGGCTCGCGAGGTCTTGTCGAGTCTCCAGGGACAGGTCGACCGACTGTTCGAGTTCCGGGTGAAGAGTGCGCTGGAGCCGGTCTTGCAAGGGCTGGTGGCCCAGGTCGTTCAACAGGCCCGAGAGGAACTCACGACCGTGATGGTGGACGTTGTCCGGCGCGCGGTCAGTCAGGAACTGGCCCGCCGCAAGTCTCGGTGAGGTGCGCGCAGCCGGTTGTGGCGACCGGCTGGATATTCTCAGGCACGATGTTTCTATGCTATGATCTATGTCTTCCCGGAGAGATGGATGAGTGGTTTAAGTCGCACGCCTGGAAAGCGTGTGTGGGGTAAAACCCACCGCGGGTTCGAATCCCGCTCTCTCCGCCAGATCTGAGCCCAAGTGATTGATTCACTTGGGCTTTTTTCTTTTGGGTTGTTTCTGGATCGCGTGTTCTCCTGCTGGATCGCGAGGGCGCAAATGGGCTGTGGTGCCCGCAAGGTTCGGGATGAACTCGCATTTGGCGCCACCCGATGGCCACGAATTCGGCTTGTGTTCGGTAGAACATTCACTTAAGCGATCCATGGGCGGTCCTGTCTGGCACCAAAATAGGGACTGGAGGTCCTTTCGGATGAGGGGCTGATCAAGCTTTACAGCCCTTCCGCAGTACCGAGGGGCCTCCACCCCAAGTCTCTGTTGCCACAGCGTTCCATTCCGAGGGGATGCGCGCCCTCTCGTGCACACGTCGGTGTGCGCTACCGGGGGGGGGCTGGTGTCACGGGCATGTCACCCGTCTTTCCTAGACTGATTCGATCGCAGACGGCGAATCGATGGAAGACAAGGCGGGGGGATGACTTGATCCGTGCGGGTGTGGTCCGAGGGGGCGTGCTGGCGTTGGCTCTGGTCCTCAGTGCTTGTGCGCCGCAGAAGCTGTGGGTTCGGGGCGTGGCCGACCAACTGGCCCATCAGGGCAGTGGGCCGGAAGACGATCCGGTCCTGGCACGGGATGCGGCGGCTTTTTATCTCAAGCTGTCCGAATCGGTCTTGCGGCAGGACCCGGGCCATCTGCCTTTGGCTGCAGCGGTGTCAGGGGGCTTCACCCAGTATGCCTATGCCTTTGTGGCTTTCGAGGCCGAAAAACTGGAGTCGCACGACGTCCGCGCGGCCCAAGGGCTCCAAGTCCGCGCTGAACGCCTGTATGCCCGGGCGCATCGCCACGCTATGGGGGCACTGGAGGTCCACCGGCCTGGGTTCTCGCGTCAATTGAGGGAGGCACGGCCTTCGCTGGAGGGTGCGGTCGAGGGGTTGGCTCCTTTGCCTCCCGAGTGGGTTCCCGTGGCCTATTGGGCCGCCGCATCGTGGGGCGCGAGGATTGCCTTGTCCAAGGACCATCCCGACGTCGTGGCCGATCTGCCGCAGGCGGTCGCGCTGGCGCATCTGGCTTGGCAGGCCGACCCCGATCATGGTGACGGTGCGCTGGCCTCTTTGATGGGCACGTTGGAAGCGGCCCGTCCCGGTGGCAGTCGTTCTCAGGCACAGGCGTACTTCGATCGGGCCGTTCGGGCCAGTGGGGGCCATGGCGCCGGACCGTTCCTTGCCATGGCTGAGTCTCTGGCCCTGCCGTCGGGTGACCGCCAAGCCTATGAGACCTGGTTGCGCCGTGCTTTGGCGGCCGACGCGCCGGTCCAGGGGGTGGCCGATGGGGTCCTGCGTCAACGTGCCCAGTGGCTGCTGGAGACGATGGACGACCGTTTCTGAGCCTGCGGGCTCCTGTTTCCTCACCCAAATCCGACCCATGAATCCTGACCGTCGCAATCTGTCGGCCTCGCTGGCCGCAGTTTTGGCTTTGCCTTGTCTGCCAATGGCCGTGCAGGCCCAGTCCGTGCCTTTGCGCATTGGCAGTGTGGTGCCCAAGAATTCGCTTTATCACCGCCAGTTGCTCGAGATGGGGGAGGGGTGGCGGGTGGCGCAGGGGGACGGGGCCCGATACACGGTTTTCACGGACGGCAGCCAAGGCGGCGAGGCAGAACTCGTGCGCCGCATGCGCATCGGCCAGTTGCAGGGCGCCTTGATGTCGGTGACGGGGCTGCGCGAGATCGAGCCGAGCATTTCAGCCTTGCAGAGCCTGCCGCTGCTGTTTCGCACTTGGGACGAGGTGGACCACGTCCGCGAGAAATTGCGTCCGGCCATGGAGCAGCGTTTTCGGGAGCGGGGTTTTGTGGTGGTCGCCTGGGGTGATGCGGGTTGGGTTCGGTTTTTCTCGAAGGTGCCGGCGCTGCGCCCTCAGGACTACAAGGGGCTGAAGTTTTTCGCCTGGGGGTCGGAGCCCGATCAGCAGTCGATCATGAAGAGCCTGGGCTACACGCCGGTGCCCCTGGAAACCTCGGACATCCTGCCCGCGATTCAGACCGGGATGATCGACGTGTTGCCATCCACGCCGTACTTTGCGCTGGCCAGTCAGGTCTACGCCACGGCCGGTCACATGCTGGAGATCAATTGGGCCCCCATCGTCGGGGCCCTGGTGGTGACCCAGAAGGCATGGGATGCCATGACCCCCACCGCTCAGCAGGCCTTGCGTACGAAGGGGGAACTGGCGGGACAGCGCATGCGCGCGCAGGCTCGGTTGGAGGTGGACGAGGCGGTGGCGGCCATGCGCAAGCGGGGGCTGGTGGTGCACCAGCCCAGTCCGGATCAAATGCGTGAGTGGCAGGTGCTGGCCGAGCAGTTGTATCCACGCATCCGCGGCACGATGGTGCCGGCCGAGACCTTTGATGCCGTTTTTGCCCATCTCAGGGCTTACCGCGCCGGCAAAGGCAAGTTGGCATCGTGACCGCTGCTGTCGATGTCAAGATCGGGCCCGTCCGTGGGGCGGAGGGGGTGTGCTGGGACGATGTCGTGGCGTCGCTGGCCTTGGCGTTCATGGTGGTCATTCCCCTGGTGGAGATGGTGGGGCGGACGTGGTCCGGCGCAGGGGTCGAGAACGCTCCCGTCGTGGTGCAACACCTGGGGCTGATCCTGGCCATGGTGGGGGCCTTGGCGGCCGAGCGCACGGGACACCTCAGCGCCCTCGGACGTGCCGGTGAAGGTGTGGATCGGCCGTGGCTGCGCACGGGGCTGGCAGGGTGGGCGCACGGCTCGACCGCGGTGATCAGCGGGATGTTGGCGTGGGCTGCCTGGCAATTTGTGGCCAGCGAGATGGAGACGGCCCGGGCCTTGGCCTATGGATTGCCGACCGGGTGGGTGCAGGCCAGTCTGCCTTTTGGCTTTGCCTGGCTGGGGTGGCGTTTTGGGCGGCGGTGCGCGACGTCGGGGTTCGGAAAAGTGTTGGCGGGCGTGGGGCTTCCGGTGGCGGGGGCCGTCGGAGCCCATGTCCTCGAGGGTGTGGTGTTGCCTGTGTGGCCGGCTGCGCTCGGGTTGGTCGTGGCCTTGTGGGCTGGGGCGCCGATCTTTGCGATCCTGGGCGGGTTGGCCCTGAGTCTCTTTGCGTCGGAGGGGTTGCCATGGGCGTCTGTGGCCCTGTCGCACTATCAGATCACCGTCAACCCGTCGCTACCGGCTCTTCCGCTGTTCACGCTGGCCGGTCTGGTTCTGGCGAACACTGGTGCGGCGCATCGGTTGGGCGAGGTGTTTTTGGCGCTGTTTGGGGGTGGGGTCCGGGGCACTGTGCTGGCCGCGGCGGTCCTGTGCTCAGCGTTCACCGCGACGACTGGGGGCAGCGGGGTCACGATCCTGGCGCTGGGCGGATTGTTGTTGCCGCTGCTGCGTGGGGCGGGGTATCCGGAGCAGCGGTCGATTGGGCTCATCACCAGTGCCAGCGCCCTGGGCGTGCTGTTGGCACCGTCGGTGCCGCTGATCATGTTTGCCGTGATCGCACGGGTGCCCATCATGGACATGTTTCTGGCAGGGGCGCTGCCGGCCCTGCTGATGGTGGCCAGTTTGTTGGGGGTGGGGGGATTCTGGCGACCACAGACGGCGTGGGTGCAGGCGCCGGAGGCTGAGGCCCGGTCCACCGTCGAATCGGCCCCTCACCGGGTGTGGTGGCGCGCGGCCTGGACGGCCCGCTGGGAGTTGCTGGCGCCAGTGATTGCCATCGGTTCGCTGGGCAGCGGCTTGGCCACGCCCACCGAGGGGGCGGCCCTGACGGCTGCTTATGCCATCGTCACCCAGGCCTGGGCGCACCGGGAACTGGGTTTCGAGCGTCTGGTCCATGCCCTGACGATGTGCGCACGGCTGATTGGCGGGGTGATGCTCATCCTGGGCATGGCCCTGGCACTGACCAACTTTCTGGTGGACGCAGGCATTCCGGATCGGGCCATCGAGAGCGTGCGTGAGGTTTTGCCCCAAAAGCATGCATTCCTGCTGGCGTTGTGCGTGTTTCTGTTTGCCTCGGCGGCCTTGATGGAAATCTTTGCGGCGTTGGTGGTGCTGGTGCCTCTGCTGCTGCCCTTGACCCAAAGTTACGGCATCGATCCGATTCACTTTGGTGTGATTTTCTTGGCGGCGATGGAAGTGGGTTTTCTGTGCCCTCCCGCGGGCATGAATCTCTATTTTGCTTCGGCCATGTTTGGCAAACCCATTCGGTATGTGGGGCGGGCAGTCTTGCCGGCCATGGGGGCCATTTTTCTGGGGACGGTGTGTATCGCGCTGTTTCCTTCGCTCTCGACATTTCTTCCTGCGGTTTTCGGCCTGAGGTGAGGCGTCGCCCGAGCGGCAGTAGACTGAAACGAGGAGGTGCCTGGCATGGCGGTGATCGCGATCGTGAATCCCAAAGGCGGGGTGGGCAAATCGACGGTGTCGACCCAATTGGCCGGGTACCTGGCGCGCCACTGCGCAGGATCTGGTGGGGTGGTCCTGGCGGACGTGGATCGGCAGCAATCGGCGGGCTGGTGGTTGTCGCAGCGTCCTTCCTTCTTGCCTCCGATCACCTTGTGGGAGGGGGATGCGGAGGACTTGCCTCCCCTGTCCAGACGGGCCGCACATGCGGTGCTGGACACCCCCGCCGGCCTGCGCGGCAAGCGGTTGGATGCCGTCATGGCGGTGGCCGATCACGTGATCGTGCCCTTGCAGGCCAGCGTGTTCGACATCGCCGCGACCCAGGCCTTTTTGACCCAGATCGCCGAGCGCCGCAAGCACGCCAAGGTGCCTTTGGCGGTGATGGGCAACCGCGTGCGGGAGCACAGTCACGCAGCCCAGCAGTTTCAGCAATGGACGGCTTCGCTCCAGGTGCCGGTGCTGACCCACTTGCGGGACACGCACAACTATGTGCATCTGGCCGCTCACGGCCTGTGCCTGTGGGATGTGCCCACGAGCCAGGTTGCACGTGACCTGGGGCAGTGGCAGCCGGTTCTCGATGCCTTGGAGCTGGAGCGGTGATGTTCCTGTGAACCCTCGGGTCATGAAAAAACCGGCCCTGGGGCCGGTTTCTGAGTGGTGCAGGCGCGATTCAGCGGCTGGCTTCCTTCACGATGTACCACTCGACTCCCCGGCGTGACCAGGTCAGGGTCTTCTGGACCGTCGAAGAGGTGCCTGCTGCCGTGGTGGTCTGGTCAAACGTCGTTTCCACCTGACCATTGGGCAGGGTGCGACGTTGGACGTTGGCCAGTTGCACGTTCGAGGCCCCCTTGGCACGGATCATCTTGGAGCGGGCGTTGAACCAGGCGCTGCGGGTGCCAGTCTCGGGCTTGAACTTCGAATCGTAGAAGCTCACGTACTGCGTCACGTCCTTGCTGTTCCAGGCCTTGCTCCAGTCGAGCAGGCGGGCCGAGATCGGGGTGCTGGCCAAAGAGGCGTCGCTCGGTGCGGCTGCGGCGGTCGACTTGGCGGGCGCCAAGGCCGCGACAGGCGCCGGGGTCGCCGCCGAGCGAGCACCGGCACTGCGGGCGCGTTGGTCGAGTTCGTCCTTGCCGGTCACGCGCAGTTCGGTCGGGGTCAGCGGGCAGCGCGATGAGGCGTCGTCACCGGCTTCCCAGGACTGCCCTCCCAGGGCGTCATCCGAAGCGCCGCCTGCACGGGTCAGGCCCAGGGCATTGACCAGGTTGCTCGATGCGGCGTGGGTGCGGGCCTTGGCCAGCACCAGGTCGTACTCAGCGTTGGACAGCGAGCGGCGGGCCGAGTAGAGCTCGTTCTCGGCGTTCAGGACATCCAGCAGCGAACGCTGACCGATGTCGAACTGCTGGCGGTACGCGCGGGCGGTCTTCTCGGACGACAGCGTGTTCTGGTCCAGGTAACGCACCTGGTCCGTCAGCTTGCGCACGTCGTTGAAGGCGATGGCCGCGGTCTGGCGGGTGTCGCGGCAGGCCTTGTCCCGCAGATCACCGGCCTGGTCCAGCAGCGAAGCGGCCTGACGCACGCGCGCCTTGTCCGATCCGCCGTTGAACAGGTTCCAGTTCAGGGACAGGCCGGCGGCCGTGTCGCGCTTCTGGTCGGCCACGGCATCGAAGTTGTGGCCCACGCCGCTGCGGATGCGGGCTTCGACACGCGGGTGGAAGGCGCTGTCGCGTTGCTTGGCCTGGGCCTGGGCAGCGCGCAGATTCTCGACGGCCGCGGCCACGCCGGCGTTTCGCTTGGCCGACAGGTCGAGCAGGGCGGCGCTGGAGGCGGGCAGGCCCTTGTCGAACACGTTCGGGGTGTTGGGCGAAACCTCCGGCAGCGCGCCCACCAGGCGGCGGTAGCGTTCGGTCACGTCGTGCAGGTTGGCCGTTTCCGCCGTCAGGTTGGACTCGGCCAAAGCCATGCGGGCGGCCGCCTGTTCCAGATCGACGCCACGGCCGACACCGGCCTTGACGCGCGAGAGCATCTGGTCGTGCACTTGGCGATGGCTCACATAGTTGTCTTCAGCCAGCTTGACCAACTGGGTCGTGCGCTGTACGTCCAAATAAGCCTTCACCGTTTCGAGGGCGGTCTGTTCGGACGTGTCCAGGAACTCGAAGTAACGGACCAGACGTGCGTGGTCCAGCCGGGACACTTCGCTGCGGGTGCTCAGGCCGTCCCACAGCATCTGGGTGGCCGTCAGGGCCACGCCGCCGTGGTTCATGCTCTGGGATTCGGGGGTGCGGCTGGAGATGCGGTCGTTGACGCGACCCACTTCCGCGGAGAGGTCCAGCTTCGGGTAGTAGCCGCCACGGGCCACCTCGACTTCGCTGGTGGAGGCACGCAGGGCATTGAGCTTGGCGGTCACCTCCGGGCTGGTGGTGAGTGCGCGCTGCACGGCCGACTTGAAGGAGTCAGCCGGTTGGGCCAAGGCGGTTTGGGCCGCCAAGGCCAGGGTGGTGATGACGAGGGTGGTGATGGTTTTCATGGCTTTCGTGAATCCCGGCGCTGTTCACCTCCCCCTCCCGTTGGGGGTCCAGTGAGATTGAACGAATGGGCACTACGTAGCGATTATCTGTACTTCTGGTTGCAAGTTTGCGGTTGAAGTATTCCATAGAAGTTCTTGATTCGACAACAAATCACGGTCTACGTTGCCAATTTCGCCGGTTCGGGATCTGGGTCTGGGGCCTTCAGTTGAAGGGGTGTGGGTCGATATGAGGACGATGACCTCGTGTGCGTTTGTCACCTCTGCCTTTTCGGGTATGCAGAGCCTCTGCAGGGCCAGGCCTTGGCGCTGGGTGCTGCTGGCGGTGCTGGGTTGGGTGATGGGGTTGTCGCACTCGGCCATCGATCCGGACCGGCAGTCCGCGGCGGCGCAGCGTCTGGGGGCGGGCGCGCCGGGGCTGTTGCGTGCGTGGCAACAGGCGGTGCGCCAAGCGGGAGGCAACGATGACGAGGGACGGGTCCACTCGCTCAATCAGTACGTGAACCGCCGGGTCACTTACCGGGAGGACATCGAGATCTGGGGGGTGAACGACTACTGGGCGTCGCCCGTCGAAACCCTGGGGCGGGGCGTGGGCGACTGCGAGGATTTTGCGATCGCCAAGTATTCCGGCCTGGTGGCGTCGGGGGTTCCGGCCCGGGATCTGCGGCTGGTCTACGTGCGCGCAGCCTTGGGCGGTGGCCAGGTGGCCCACATGGTGCTGGCGTATTACCCGCCTGGCGGGGGGGAGCCTCTCATCATGGACAACCTGGTGTCCGAAGTTCGACCCGCTTCCAGGCGCCCGGATTTGACCCCTGTTTTCAGCTTCAACGCCGAAGGCTTGTGGCAAGGTACGCACGGTGCCTCGGCCGGAGATCCGGTGGCACGGCTGTCGAAGTGGCGGGATGTGCTCGCCCGCAGCCGTGAAGAGGGCTCGCTCTGAAGGAATGTGTGCCCATGTGGGGTCATGAACAAATTGGAGGCGGCGCATGTCGATGATGCGGCAGGTGTGGCTGTTGGTGCTGCTGGTGGTCATCGGGGGATGCCTGGGAGGCATCGGGGTGTCGGTGCAGCAGGCCCGCGAGTACATCGAGACCCAGGTCTCGGTGAAGAACAACGACAACGCGCAGTCCTTGGCGCTGACGCTGTCCCAGCTCAAGGGCGATGCGTCCTTGCTGGAGCTGGGCGTGTCCGCACAGTTCGACACGGGGCATTACGAGCGCATTGTGTTGACCGGTCCCGATGGTCGCGTGTTGGTGGATCGTTCCTCTCCTCCGCAGGTGATGCGGGCGCCGGCTTGGTTTCAACAGGCTTTGCCGCTGCAGCCCAAGCCGGGTGTGGCGCAGGTGTCGAGCGGCTGGACCCAGCTGGGTCGGCTGGAGGTGCGCAGCCACACCGCTTTTGCCTACGAGGACCTGTGGACGGGATCGGTCCGCATGGCGCTGTGGATGCTGGCGCTGGGTGGCGTGACCGCCGTGCTGGGATTGTGGGCGGTGCACCGTTTGCGCCGGCCTCTCGACGCGGTGGTGGCCCAGGCCCAGGCGTTGTCCGAGCGGCAGTTCATCTTGATGGAGGAGCCCCAGGTTCCCGAGATGAAGCGTGTGGCCCGTGCGTTGAACGTCATGGTCGAGCGCCTGCGCGCGTTGTTTGGTGAGCAGGTGCGTGAGGTGGAGGCCTTGCGCCGCCAGGTTCATTGCGATGAACTGACGGGTCTGACCCATCGTCGGCAGTTTCTGGCCGACTTCCAGTCCGAGCTGGAAGACGAGACCGGACCGGGGCGGGGGCATCTGGTGCTGCTGCGTCTGCTTGATCTGGCCGGTGTGAACCGTCGGCTCGGTCATGTGCAGACCGACGCCCTGCTGCGTGAACTGGCCGACGTGCTGCGCCATCCCGTGGAGGGTGTTCGCCAGCGGGCGGTCGGTCGCCTCAATGGGTCGGACTTTGCGGTGTTCCGCAGCATGCCAGTCGGTGGGGAGGCGTTCGCCCAGGACATCCTCGATCGGGTTCGCTCGACCCTGGAGCCCTACGGGGACGTGGTGCTGGTGGCTTCGGTCGCGGCCTGGTCACGCGGTGATCAGACCGGCGCGCTGCTGGCCCGTGCCGACGCCGCTCTGGCTCGGGCCGAGGCTTCGGGTGAGGTGGCGGCTGTCGCGCTGGCCGATCGAGGGGGGGCGTCTGCGGCAGGGCTGGGTGGCGAGGATGCTTGGCGCCGCCAGCTGGAATCTGCCGTGTTGGAGCAGCGTGCGCGGCTCGTGAAGTATCCGGTGATCGATCCCCGTGGCGGCCTGCTGCACATGGAGTGTCCGCTGCGCCTGCAATTGCACGACGGCGGGGAGTTCGAGCCCGCTGCCCATTGGCTGCCCTACGCCATGCGCACGCAGCTCACGACCCGCACGGACGAGGTGGCGCTGTCCCTGGCCCTTCAGGGCATCGCCCAGGACCGCGAGCCCCGCTGTGTGCATGTGTCGCTGCAGTCCATGCGGGATGCCGCGTACCTGCCGCGCATCCGTGCCCGGATCGCGGCGGCCGGAGTCGCAGCCCAAAGCCTGTGGATCGAGGTGTCGGCGTCGGCGGTGGATCTGCAGGCCGCCGTGCTGGGTGAAATGGTCCGCCAGCTGCGCCCGCTGGGCGTGCGCATCGGCGTCGAGCATGCGGGGGTGGATCTGCCCACGTCGGGCGGTCTGCTGGACGTGGGCCTGGACTATGTGAAGCTGGCCGGCAGCGTGGGGGTCGACGTGTCGCGGGACCGCGACCGTGCACTGCTGGTGGAGCGGACGGTGCGCCTGCTGCACAGCCTCGACCTGAAGGTCTACGCCGAAGGCGTGGCCGATGCGTCCGATCTGAAGGTCCTGTGGACCTGTGGCGTCGACGGGGCCACTGGCCCCGCCGTGAAGGTGACGCAGGCCTGATTCACTCAGGCCCGGCGCCCCGCGCTCAGCGGTGGCGCGAACCGGGGCGGGCGCTGCCTCGGAAGTCGCCGTGGCCGCGGTCACGCGGATCGCCGTGAGAGGCGCGAGCCGTCGGGGCCGGGCGTCCGCCGTGGCCACGGTCCTGGCCAGCGAAGCCCCGGTCTCCCCCTCCAAAGCCACGGTCACCGCCAAAACCCTCGCGGCGGCGGGCGTCTTCGCCATAGCCTTGTTGGCGGGGAGCGTCGCCGTGACGTGCCGGGCGACCGCCGGGGCCCGGGCGGCGTCCGCCGCGGCTCAGGCCGGGGCCGTCACGGCGCGGACCGCGGGAGACGAGGTCGGGTGCCGGGCGCTGCGGCTCCAGGCCTTCGACCACCCCCACCGGAATGGACTGCGTGGTGAACTGCTGGATGCGGCGGATCATCGGCACGTCGCGGCGTTCGGCCAGCGTCACGGCCAGACCGGAGCGGCCGGCACGGCCCGTGCGGCCGATGCGGTGCACGTAGTCCTCGGCCTTCATCGGCAGACCGAAGTTGATGACGTGGCTGATCGTGGGCACGTCGATGCCGCGGGCGGCCACATCGGTGGCGACCAGGATGCGAAGCTCACCGCGGCGCAGGCCCATCAACGTGCGGGTGCGGCGGCCTTGCGGCATGCCGCCGTGCAGCGGCGCCACGGCGTGGCCGAGGTCGTACAGGTGGGCAGCCAGGTCGTCGGCGTCACGCTGGGTGCTGGTGAAGATCACGGCCTGCTGCAGCTCGGAGCTGCCCAGCACGTGCTCCAGCAGGCGGGCCTTGTGCTCCAGGCTGTCGGCCCACATCAGCTTCTGCTCGATGTTGTCGTGTGTGTCGGTGTGGTTGGCGACCTCGATGCGCTGGGCGTCGTCGCGCAGGATCTGGTCGGCCAGGCGGCCCACCTGACCGGCGAACGTGGCGCTGACCATGATGGTCTGGCGCGACGCCGGCAGCGATTCGGCGATGTGCTCGATGTCTTCGATGAAGCCCATGTCCAGCATGCGGTCGGCTTCGTCCAGGATCAGCATTTCAACGCCGGACAGGATGGCCTTGCCGCTGTTGATGTGGTCGATCAGGCGGCCGGGGGTGGCGATCAGGATGTCGAGCGGGGCGCGCAGGGCGGCCAGCTGGGTGCCGTAGGGCACGCCGCCGACGACGGTGGCCACGCGCAGGCCGGTCACGCTGCGGCCATAGCCGATGGCGGCCTTGGAGACCTGCAGCGCCAGTTCACGGGTGGGGCACAGCACCAGCACGCGCGGGCCGCAGACTTCGCCCTTGGCGCGGCGGCGTGCCGGGTCCTGGCGGGCTTCGATGATGCGCTGCAGGGCGGGCAGCACGAAGGAAGCGGTCTTGCCGCTGCCAGTGTTGGAGCACACGCGCAGGTCCAGACCCTTCAGGGCCGGAGGAATCGTCTGGGCCTGGACTTCGGTCGGGTTTTCGTAGCCGGCTTGCTGCAGGGACTTCAGGATGGACTCGTGCAGTCCCAGGGTGTCAAAGGTCATGGTGTCTCAAAGGTTGGCGCGCTGCACACGGCAACGGGCGTTTCGCGCCAGATGTCCGGAGCCGAGGATTCGGCGGCCGGCTTGGCGCGGAAATGTGGACGGGCACCGATGCACACGCCATCCTTCAAGCGCGCGTAGCGGAATCATCAAGGAGCCTGAAATGGCTCCACTGGCAGCCCACGGGAGGGGTCGAACAGCATCGCCGCCGACCGGTGCGGATGCCTGGATGCCGAAAGGAGGTTTCGGATCGAGGGGCAGTCCCGCGAGAGATGAAGGCCAGAGGGGATGAACGAGATGGCGAACAGATCGCCGAAAACCCTAGATTCTATGACAGAAGTGCGTTCCGTGCATTCGGGTCAGCGTGCAAGGGTGCAATAAAAGGTTTTTGCCGGTATCGGTGTGCGACCGGCCGGTGGCCGCGCATTGCGACCGTGACGTACGCACGTCCTGGCCGGGGCGCTGGGTGGGGGCGCCCACGGTTCAGGGGCGCACCGCTATGTTCGGTGTTGCGGGCGTGTGCCCGTGGCATTTCCTGATGTTGAACGTGATGAACGCGCTGCAGAGCTCTGTCCTGATGTCCGCTTTGTTGATCAGCGCCGCGGCCCTGGTCCTCATGTCATGCGCGGCGCATCGGCTCCTGTTTGTGCAGGTGCCGGAACTGGGGTGGTGGGTGCTCGGTCTGGCGCTGTTGTCGGCCGGCTCGGGCCTGGCCATCGGTGGGCCTTCCGCGGGCCATGGATTGCAGGCGTTCGCCTCTGTGGTCCTGGTGGCCTCCGGCTTGGTGTTGGGTAACCATGCGCTGTACCGGCGCGCTGATCACCGGGCGTCTCCGCTGTGGGTGCGGGGGTGGTACGTGCTGATCCTGGCCACGGCGGCGACCTTGCTGATGTCTGGAGGGTGGCGGGAGCTGGATCCGGCCGTCGTGTCGGCCGTGTACGCGGCGTTTCTCGCGCCGGGGGTGTGGGTGTCGATGCGGTCTCTGCGTCCCGGGCGGGCCTCTCCGGTGCTGGCCAGCGTGGGCCTGCTGCTGCTGGCGGTGATGGCGGCCTTGACGATGAGGGCGCTGTCGTCCGTGCTGCCCGAGGCGTGGGTGCCGCCGGCTTTGGACGGCCCGGTTTCGGTGTGGTGGCTGTTGACCGGTTGCGGGTTGGGGCTGGTGAGCCTCGCGTTTGCCTGGTCGTGCGTGGAGCAGGTGTTGAACCAGACCGACTCGATGGGCAGCCACGACGGATTGACCGGCTGCATCAATCGACCGACCGGACGCACCATTCTCGGCCACACCTTGCGGCGCGCACGGCGCCAGCGTGAGCCGGTGGGCCTGCTCACCCTCGACATCGACCATTTCCGCCGCTTGAATCAGCGGCTGGGCCAGCCGTGCGGCGACGTGGTGCTGCAGAGCTTGGCCGATGCGGTGCGCTCACGCTTGCGCTCCTCGGACGTGTTTTGCCGGTGGGATGGCGATCAGTTCAACGTGATCCTGCCGAGCACCGATGCGCCCGGGGCGCGTCGTCTGGCGGAAGACATCTGCCGAACGATCGCACGCTTGAAGATCCGCACGCCCCGGCACGCCGAGGTGGGCCTGAGTGCTTCCGTCGGCGTGGCGGTGGCGATCCCCGACAGCGAGTCCACGGTGGAAGAATTGATCGCCCGGGCCGAAAACGCATTGGCCAAGGCCAAGCAGGCCGGTCGCAACCGCGTCGAGCAGGCGTGCGTGGAAATGACGCTCGTCAGCAGTCAGTGAGCGCAGGCCCGTCCGGGGCCTGGATCACGTTCACCCGCACGCCGACGGCCTCGACGCGTTGACCGGCGCGCACCTTGCGTCCGCGCCGGGTTTCGATCTCTCCGTCCACCCGGACCTCGCCGTCGGTGATCAGAATCTTGGCGTGCCCGCCGCTCTGGGCGATCTGGGTGGCCTTGAGCAGGGCGTCGAGGGTGATGTGATCGCCGCGCAGGGCGAAGTCGGTGACGGAGGACATGGCGCGCATTGTGCCGCCGAAGCCTCCGTGGCACGGACTCAGGCGGCCATCGCCACGCCAGGGCTTCCCGGGACCAGGGTGATGGCGGCCGGGGGGCGTGCCGGCTCGGCGATGGGGCCCGATCGGGCTGGCGAAGCGGGGCTGCCGGCGTTCTGGACGGTGACGGGCAGGGTGCAGTGGCCACCCAGTGGGCCGGCCACCACCCGGCCATGCACCACGGTCCCCAGTCCCAGGGTCACCTCCGGTGCCAAGACCGTCACGGGTTGAGATGGGGTGCCGATGACGCAACCGGGGCCGATGTGAATGGCCTGTGCCGACCGCAACGCCCCGCCGATCTGGTTGCCGCCATGGATGCGAAGCACGCCGCGGCATTCGATGCTGCCCATCAGCAAGGTGCCGGCGTCGACGTTGACGTCGCCCTGGGCCCGCACGCGGCCGATCGCCCGGCAGCCTTCGGAAATGCGCAGATCTCCTGCGCAGTCGAGATCCCCTTCCCAGGCATGGTTGGTTTTCACCTGGGCGGTGGCCTCGTCGGAACGGGCTCCTTGTTCGGTGGAAATCCAGGAGTCTGCAGGCAGTCCGAGGGCCCAGTCGCCCGGATGCGTGCGGCCGGCCCCTTCGGCGGTGACAGGGGCCAGGCCGAGGATGAGCCGCGAGGCGTCGCTCGGGCGGGCAATGGCGGTGGCGTCGTGTTGGCGGGGGGCCTTGCGCAGGCGGCGCTGGGGCTCGACGCTGTCCGAGCCGACCCAGATTTCGGCGTGCAGGATGACCCCTGGGGCTTTGGTGAGGCGGGCGACTCTGACGACGGAGGGTCGTTCCAGGGTGCCGATCACGCAGCCCGGGCCCAGGGTCAGCTGGGCTTCCGACTGAATGCTGCCCGTGACCTGGCAACCGGGGGCCACGAAGATTTCGCCATAGGCGACGATGCTGCCCTCGATGCGGCATCCCGCGCGCAGTGTCAGGTCGCCTTGGCAGCGCAGGTTGCCGCGCACGTGGGCGCCTTCGCCGAGGATCAGGTCCGAGCGTGAGATCAGGTCACCGGCCCAGGTGCGCAGGGCGGCGGTTCGGACCGGGGAAAGCGTCTGGCCGCGCTGGTGGTGGCGGTCCCAGTGCACGCCTTCTGCTTCCGTCAGGGGGCCTCGGATGCCCGCGGAGGAGGCCCCTGGGCGGTCGCTGCTGTCCACGCAACGGATCACCGGCGCTTCCAGTTCCGTGAACCGCACGCCCGGGGCCACGTGAAGGGCGGCCTGTGCCACAGCGCGTCGACCCAGACCGCAGCCTTCTTGGGCTTCGATCGTGAGGCCTCTCACCCATTCGCCGACCTGCGTGTGAGGTGACAGGCGGACGCGGGCATGGGCCAACAGGGTCTGCGTCCCGCTGTGTCGGCGGGTGGTGAGGTCACCGGTGCAGACCACCGCCGCAGCAAAGTGGACGTCGGATGGGAGTTGGCAATTGCCGTCCACGAACCACAGGCGCCGGCTCACGCGGGTGCGTCGCTCGGCCATGTCCAGTGGCCAGGGCTGGGTGAGCGATTCCGCGTCCATTGAAACCAGCGGCGGGTCCGATGCCGGTGCAGTCCCGGATTGCAGCGCTTGCCGCACCGATGCGCCAAGCGTTTCCCACGGCTGGTCGGCGGCGGGCAGGGGCATGAGGGGGGTGGGGGGCGTACTGGGCGAGTCGGCCTCTTGGGCCGCCTCGTGCAGGCGCCGCCGCTGGGCGGTCCAGAGGCCCCAGGTCACCAGGAGGAGCAGGACAACGGCAACGGAGAGCGTGAGCGTCATGGGTTTCTCGCGGAAACGACGGCCATGACACCCACTCGCACCGGGGCCGGAATCCACCAGCCACCCGGATCTGGGGTGGTGGGGTGGTTCGGTCCCCCATGGATCGGGGGTTGAAACCGTCTCTAGTTGTTATCAGATGTAACAATAGTATCAAATGCGCGCGTGATTGCGCGAATTCGAACGTTTCCGGAGACGGGGTGGCTTTTAAGCCACGCGTTTGAGGGGGGTCAGGTGCCCGACGGGCTGAACTGTTCCCAGGCGGCGATGGCTTCGGCGGCGTACATCAGCGAAGGTCCCCCGCCCATGTAGACCGCCACGCCCAGTGTTTCCTCGAATTCCGCCCGGGTGGCGCCCAGTCGAATCAGGGCTTTGACATGAAAGCCGATGCAGCCTGCGCAACGCTGGCTGACGCCAATGGCCAGGGCGATGAGTTCCTTGTTTTTTTCGGACACGGCGCCTTCGGCCATGGCGGCTTTGGACATCGCGCCGAAGCCTTGCATCGTGGCCGACTGCGACTTGCGGAAGCCCCCGAGGTGACGGCTGATGTCCTGGGTGAGCTCGGGGTAGGAAGAGGTGGTCATGTGCGCTCCTTGTTGATACCCATTAGGGTATATCAAATGGCCCACCCCTGCGACCTTTGCGGGTGATCCGTTAGGCTCCCCACCTTTGTCTGCGTCCTGGACGTGGAGCGGATCCGGTGCTGAATCTCTTCGAACGACTCGTTGACCCCTATCCCGCGGACCCCCCTGGTTTGCCGCCGGCGCGCTTGCTGCCTTTCCTGTGGCACTGCACACGCGGCGTGCGCCGCTATGTCGGGGTGATGACGCTGTGCACGGCCCTGATCGGGGCGTTCGAGGCGGTGTTGTTCGGCGTGTTGGGGCGCATGGTGGACTGGCTGGCGGCCACGCCGCGCGAGCTGCTCTGGGCGCAGAAGGGGGACACGCTTATCGGCTTGGCGGCGCTGCTTGTGCTCAGTCCGATGGTCGTGGCACTGCAGACCCTGCTCAAGCACCAGACGCTTGCGGGCAACTTCCCGATGCGGCTGCGCTGGAACTTTCACCGCCTGATGCTGAGCCAGAGCATGGGCTTCTATCAGGACGAATTTGCCGGACGGGTCTCGGCCAAGGTCATGCAGACGGCGCTGGCGGTGCGCGACACGGTGCTGATCCTGACCGACATCCTGGTGTTCGTGATGATCTACTTCGTCACCATGACGCTGGTGGCGGGCGGGCTGGACCTGCGCTTGTTGCTGCCGTTCCTGGCCTGGTTTGGCTGTTACGCGGCGGCGCTGGCGTTTTTTGTTCCCCGACTGGGGCGCATTTCCAAGGCCCAGGCCGACGCCCGCTCACTCATGACCGGGCGCGTGACCGACGCCTACACCAACATCGCCACCGTCAAGCTGTTCTCGCACGCCCAGCGCGAGGCCGACCACGCTCGTTTCGCCATGCGCGAATTCATGGCGACGGCCTATGCGCAGATGCGCTACGTCAGCGGATTCGAGGTCACCAACCACGCGCTCAACATGCTGCTGGTGCTGGCCACGGCCGGCTCGACGGTGTGGCTGTGGATGCAGGGCGAGGTGGGGGCAGGGGCCATTGCGGCCGCCACTGCCATGGCGTTGCGCCTGAACGGCATCTCGCACTGGGTGATGTGGGAGGTGACGATGCTGTTCGAGCACATCGGGACGGTGCAGGATGGTCTGGACACGCTGTCCAGACCGCATGCGGTTCTGGACGCGCCGGGGGCCGTTCCGCTTCAGGTGCCCCGCGGGGACATTCGATTCGAGGACGTGAGTTTTGCCTATGGAGGCCCTCGGCCTTTGCTGTCGCATTTCAACCTGCACATCCGGCCGGGTGAAAAGATCGGGCTCGTCGGTCGCTCTGGGGCGGGCAAGTCGACGCTGGTCAATCTGCTGCTGCGTTTCTACGATGTGGAGGGTGGGTGCATCCGCATCGATGGCCAGGACATCGCCCGCGTGCAGCAGGATTCGCTGAGGGCGTGCATCGGCATGGTCACGCAGGACACCTCGCTGCTGCATCGCTCGGTGCGCGACAACATCCTGTATGGCCGCCCGGGAGCGGGTGACGCCGACATGGAGGCCGCGGCGCGCAAGGCGCATGCGCACGAGTTCATCCAGCTGCTGTCCGACCCGGCCGGACGCACCGGTTATGACGCACACGTGGGGGAGCGGGGCGTCAAGCTCTCTGGGGGCCAGCGGCAGCGCGTGGCCATTGCGCGGGTGATGCTCAAGGATGCGCCCATCCTGCTGCTGGACGAGGCCACCAGCGCCCTGGACAGCGAAGTCGAAGTGGCCATCCAGTCGAGCCTGAACGACCTCATGGCTGGCAAAACGGTGGTGGCCATCGCGCACCGCCTGTCGACGATTGCGGCGATGGACCGGCTGGTTGTGCTCGATCAGGGCGAGATCGTGGAGGAAGGCAGCCATGCCGAGCTGCTGGCCCTGGGGGGGCTGTACGCCCGGTTGTGGGCCCACCAGAGCGGCGGCTTCCTGGCCTGTGAGGACGACTGATCCGGCGCCAGGATCGTCGCTCCCGGAGTCTCGGGGCTGCTCAGGCTGGACTGACCCAGTGCGCCTGAGAACCGCTCAAGCGGAATCGGCTCACGGAGTCGGCCAGGTCACGGGCCTGCTGACTGAGGTGTTCGGCCGCCGCCGCGGTTTCTTCCACCAGGGCGGCGTTCTGCTGGGCCCCTCCGTCCAGCGACCGGATGGCCTCGTTGATCTGGTCGGTGCCGCTGTCGTGCTGCTGGCTGTGTTCGGTGATGGAGCGGATGAGGCGGCTGACTTCCTGGACCTGCTGCACCACGTCGTGGATGGTGGTGCCAGCGTGCCGCACCTGCGCCGTACCGCTCTCGACCTGTTCCACGCTGGCGGTGATGAGCGCCTTGATTTCTCGGGCGGCTTCCGATGAGCGGCCGGCAAGGCTGCGCACTTCTGAGGCGACGACGGCAAACCCACGGCCCTGTTCGCCGGCCCGTGCGGCCTCGACGGCGGCGTTGAGGGCGAGGATGTTGGTCTGGAACGCGATGCCGTCGATGACCCCGATGATCTCGGAGATGCGCTGGCTGGAGGTCTGGATCTGCGCCATGGCGTCCACCGCCTGGCTGACCGTGCGGCCACCATCCAAGGCAGCGGACGAGGCGCGTTCGGCCATGGCGCTGGCTTGCTGGGCCTGCTCGCTGCTGGTGTTCACGCTGCGCGTCATCTGCTCCATGGAGGCGGCGGTCTCCTGCACGCTGGCCGACTGGGCTTCGGTGCGGGCCGACAGGTCTGCGTTGCCTTTGGCGATCTGGGCGGACGAGGCCGCCACGGCGTCGCTGGAGGCCCGGATGCCGTGCATCACGCCGGCCAGGCTGGTCGTGGCCCGCCCGAGGTCGTTGACAAGCGTGCCAAGTTCGTCGCCCGCGTCGCTTTGCAGTTGCAGCGTGAGGTCGCCGTCGGCCAAGGCCGCCGCGGCCCGCCGTGCATGGGCCACCGCCGTCGAGGTGCTGCGGGTGAGGGAGACGGCCGTGTACAAGCCGAGGGCGGCCAGTGACGCCGTCAGCCCCAGAAACAGCCAGGCGGTCTGACGTGCCTGGGCGCTGCGGATTTCCAAGTGCTCCCGCATGGTCTGGAACGCCTGGTCCATCAAAGCGAACTGCGCATCGATGGCGATCGTGGCCTCCCGGATGAAGGCCGCGGGGGGCATGCTGAGGGGACCGGCCTGCAGCACCTGGCTCTGGACGACCTTGTGAAATGCATCGGCTGCGGCTTGTGCTGAGCCCTGCGCGGACAGCGCGGGTTGTCCGGCTCGCGAGCGTTCAAGGGAGGACTGCGCCAGGCGCAGGTGTTCGAACGCCGACAGCAGCAGTCCGGTGATGTAGGCCCGGTCTTCGCCGGATACCTCCGCCTTGGCGAGGGCCGCAGCGCCTTTGGCGCGGGTCTGGCCGAGCGCTTCGGTGACACGGGGCAGATTTTCCAGCGCGCTGCGGATCAGCATGGCACTGGCGGGGTCCGGGTCGGCGTTGAGTCCGCTGGCGTCGCGCACGAGGCCGAGCAATTCAAATTCCATCGACACCAGTGCCGAGTGCCGGCGAAAGCTCTCTGGTGGCGCCAGGCGCCCTTGGTCCAGGTCCTGGGCCAGCGCTGTCCAATGCTGTACGAGCTGGTCGGCGGTTTGGTGGAGGAGGCGGTCCGAGTACACGGCCAGCACGGATTTCAGGCCGCTGATGGCTTTCTGGACTTCGCTGCGCTGGGCCGCACAGGCCGCTTGCTGATCCTGGGCCCCACTCAGGTAGGCCCCACAGATGCCCCGGTCCAGCTGGGTCACGCGGATCAGGTCGAGCATGGCTTTGGCCGGCACGATGCCTGCAGCTTCCGTGGCGGCGGCGTCGGCCTCCTTCCACCTGTCGTGAATCAGCAGTCCCGCCGAGGGGGCGGCCATTGCGGCGCCCAGCGCACCCAGCAGCGCGAACTTTTGCCACATCTTCAAATGACGCACGAATTGCATGTTGAGGCTCCCTGAACCACGGAATACATCGACCCTGCCGATGATCCCGGGCCTTGAGGGCCTCGACTCGGTGCTTAAGCAAGGCGTTTTGAGCGTATTTGTCGATTTGGGTGGGTTGGCCCACGGGCCCAGGAGGAGCCTCGCGGACGGATTGCGGGGGCTCCGATCCTGATCCAGCGTGACGATTGGCCGATGATTCGAACTTCGTGACGCGGGGGCGCCGAATCCCGGCAGATTGCAGATATGACCGGTAAACTGCCGACTTTTCCGAACATCTGTCTTTCATGTCTGCCTCGAACGCGGGTTCTTCGCCAGTCGTCTTTGATCTTCGCAGCGCGACGCTGCCCATGCTGGCCCTGGTGCTCAAGACCACCGACATGAAACAGCTGGCGGCGGAGTTGGACGCCCGTTTCGCCCAGACGCCGGACCTGTTTGCCGGGGAGCCGGTGGTGGTGGATGTCAGCGGCCTGGCCGACGGCGCCTCCCCGATCGACTGGCCTGTGTGCGTGGCCCTGTTGCGCCGGTTCCGGATGCTGCCCATGGCCCTCAAGGGGGGCAGCGCGGCCCAGCGCGAAGCGGCGTTGGCGGCCGGCCTTCCCGCCGCGGCCGATGACCTGAACCTGCTCCCCGTGCCGGTGCCTCAGCCCGAGATCCGCACCGTGGTGCAGGAGGTCGAGCGCGAGGTGATCCGCGAAGTCGTGTCGGCGGCCGACACCGTCGTGGTGGACAAGCCGTTGCGCTCCGGGCAGCAGGTGTATGCGCGCGGAGGGGATCTGGTCGTGTTGGCCCAGGTGAACTACGGCGCCGAGGTGATTGCCGACGGCAGCGTGCACGTGTACGCACCGCTGCGTGGCAAGGCGATTGCCGGCGCACGCGGCAACACCACGGCCCGCATCTTCTCGACCTGCATGGAGCCCGATCTCATCGCCATCGCAGGCATCTACCGCACGACCGAACAGCCGTTGCCGGCCGACGTCATCGGCAAGGCGGCGCAGATCCGTCTGGACGGCGAGAAGCTCGTCGTCGAGACGCTCAAGATCAACACATAAACACCACGCAAAGGATCCCCAGAGATGGCCAAGATCGTCGTCGTCACTTCCGGCAAGGGAGGGGTGGGCAAGACCACCACCAGCGCCAGCTTTGCTTCGGGCCTGGCCCTGCGCGGACACAAGACCGCCGTGATCGATTTTGACGTCGGTCTGCGCAATCTCGACCTGATCATGGGCTGCGAACGCCGCGTGGTCTACGACCTGATCAACGTGATCCACAACGAGGTCAACCTGACCCAGGCGCTGATCAAGGACAAGCTGTGCGACAAGCTGTTCGTGCTGGCCGCCTCGCAGACCCGCGACAAGGACGCCCTGACCCAGGACGGCGTGGGTCGGGTGCTGCAGGAACTGGCGGACATGGATTTTGAGTACATCGTCTGCGATTCGCCGGCGGGCATCGAAACCGGCGCCCTGATGGCCATGCACTTCGCGGATGAAGCCCTGGTGGTGACCAATCCCGAGGTGTCGTCGGTGCGGGATTCGGACCGCATCCTGGGCATGCTCAGTTCCAAGACCAAGCGTGCGGCCGAGGGCGGGGAGCCCATCAAGGAGCACCTGCTCATCACGCGCTACAACCCCAATCGCGTGCAGGACGGCCAGATGCTGTCGCTGGAAGACATCCACGACATCCTGCGCATTCCGCTGATCGGGGTGATCCCGGAGTCGGAGGTCGTGCTGCAGGCGTCCAACGAGGGGGCTCCTGTCATCCACCGCAAGGGCACCGACGTTTCCGAAGCCTACCTGGACGTGGTGGCCCGTTTCCTGGGTGAAGACAAGCCGATGCGTTTCATCGAAGCGGTCAAGCCGGGGTTTTTCAAGCGGCTGTTCGGAGGGCGTTGATCCATGGGTTTCCTTTCTTTCCTCCTCGGCGAGAAGCAGAAATCGGCCCCCGTGGCCAAGGAACGCCTGCAGATCATCCTCGCCCACGAGCGCGGCGCGCGTTCCCGCGACGCCGACTACCTGCCGTCGCTGCAGCGTGAGTTGCTGGCGGTGATTTCGAAGTACGTGTCGATCAATCCGAACGACATCAAGGTGCACCTGGAACGCCAGGACAACCTCGAAGTGCTGGAAGTGAAGATCGAACTGCCCGAGGGCACGCCGGGCGCCGGACCGACCGGGCGATAGGCCCCGACGGTCGAAGACGGGGGCTCGGGCCTCTTGACGATGGCGCGCAGTCCTGGCGCCACCGCCGATGGCGGGCAGAGATTCAGACCGCTCGTTCGTCGATCTTGAAGTGCGCACCTGGGCCGTCGAACTGAGACAAGGTCTCGGTCAGGAAGGGCAGTTCATCTCGCAGCGTCTGGGCCAGCGTGTAGGGGGGATTGATCACCAGCACGCCACTTCCGGCCAGACCAAATCCCTGGTCATCCAGCGGCTGCACCGTCATCTGCGCGTTCACCCAGCTCTTGGGCCCCAGGTTGGGCAGGCGCCGGACGAACTGCGTGCACTCGAAACGCGAGACCAGCGGATACCACAGCACGATCACCGCCTGGGCAAAACGCTCCAGGGCTTCCCGAACGGTGGCGAAGGCCTGGTTGTAGTCGTTGGCCAGTTCGTAGGACGGGTCCATCAGCACCACGCCGCGGCGTTGCGGCGGGGGCAGTTGGCTCTTGAGGGAGGCAAACCCGTCGGCCTTGAACAACTTCACCCCGAGTTCTCCCTCCATCTGCGAATCCAGCAGGCGATGGTCGGTGGGGTGGAGTTCGTACAGGCGGTGCTCGTCGTGATCGCGCAGCAGGCGGCGTCCGATCCAGGGCGAGCCCGGGTAGTGGGTGAGCGCCGCCCCGCCGCCGGGCTGGAAGCGGCGCACCAGATTCATGTACTCGGCGGTGGCGGGGGGCAGGTCCTTACGTCCCCACAGGCGTGCCACGCCGTTGAGGTACTCCCCCTTTTTCTGTGCCTCGGGGCTGGCCAGGGCATAGGCGCCCCCTCCGGCGTGGGTGTCGATGAGGCGGTACGGCTTGTCCTTTGCGGCCATGTGGCGCAGCACCTGCACCAGGATCAGGTGCTTGAGGACATCGGCGTGGTTGCCGGCGTGGTAGGCGTGGCGGTAGGCGAGCATGGGGAAGACGGACGGCGGTCAGGGGGCAGGCCGCGGGCGCGTGCGGTGCACGGGGCGGCGGGGAGAACGGCCCGACACTTTAGCCGACCCCGGAATTTTCTGGCCGGTGCGGCCGCTGCCGACGTCCTGAACGAGTGAACTGGAAGGTCTTGAGGGGTCCGCTTTTTGCATTGAAAGGGGTGTCCCGCGCGCACAGTGGGCGTCGGATGCTGTGTTTGTCAGGAGGCCGACATCATGCGATTGCCGTCCAGCAACTCCCCAGGGGCGAGTTACGAGATCCGCTTCCGTTCCTTGTTCCAGCCGGGTCGAGGCGTGAGCTTTCCCTGCGATGCCCACGGGCGGGTGTGCATCGAGGCGTTGTCCGAGCGGGGCCGACTGGCTTACGCGCAGGCGTGTGCCGGGGTCGGGCTGGAGTACGCCACACCCGACGTGATGCTCAGCGATCTGCATTGAACCGCTCGGGCGCCGAGCCGCCGGGTGACCCCGCGCGGCGTGCGGACTTCACGCCCGGGGAATGGGGGCGGTCGGGGTGCGAGACAATCGGGGCCTGTCCTCCGGAGCGGGTCTGTTCCTGACCCGTCGCATCCCCCATGTCCGCTGTCCTGTCCCGCCCGCAAGGTGCGGCGTCTTCCGCCGTTCCCGCCGCCCCCAAGCCGCTCACGCGCTACCGCCCGTTCTGGGCCAAGCGCTTCGGCACCGCGCCTTTCTTGCCCATGAGCCGGGAGGAGATGGATCGCCTGGGATGGGATTCGTGCGACATCATCCTGGTCACCGGCGACGCCTACGTCGACCACCCCAGCTTCGGCATGGCGGTGATCGGGCGCACGCTGGAGGCGCAGGGCTTTCGCGTCGGCATCATCGCGCAGCCCGACTGGCACTCGGCGGATCCGTTCAAGGCGCTGGGGCGCCCGAACCTGTTTTTCGGCGTGGCCGCCGGGAACATGGATTCGATGATCAACCACTACACCGCCGACCGGAAGATCCGCTCGGACGATGCCTACACGCCC
>JACCDS010272300.1_pt1 | contig 36399 bp, 22 predicted proteins | sample 7446441 | NCBI WGS metagenome assembly JACCDS01 (sample SAMN15323445, study PRJNA562643) | freshwater metagenome | isolation source: river surface water | place: USA:Blue River Watershed | collected 2017-08-17
CGGTTGGTCGGGTGCAGCTGGAACAGTTCCGAGGGGATCTCTTTCTTGTAACGCCAGATTTCCTGACCGGTCTTCGCGTTCAGCGCGATCACCTGGTTCTGCGGCGTCGTGACAAACATGAAACCGTCGTTGATGATCGGCGGCGACTGGTGACCTTCGGTCACGCCGGTCGCGTAGGACCAGGCCAGTTGCAGCTTGTTGACGTTCTTGTCGTTGATCTTGTCCAGCGCGCTGTAGCCCCAGCTGCCGTAGTTACCGCGCCAGCTGAGCCAGTTGCGTGCTTCAGGGTTCTGCAGCCGCGCGTCCGTCACTGGCTTGTAGGCCGGGACGCCCTTGCCTGCCGCCGGACCTTCTGCCATGACCGACGCTGCAGGCAGCAGCGCGAGCGCGAATGCGAGGTGCTTCATACGAATTGTCATTCTGATTCTCCTCCATCGTTGAATTTGGCTACTTACGTAGCTCCCCTTATCGCGGCCGGGATCACCGCCCGCGAATCCTGCTCCGGTCGTCGTCAGACGCCCGGCTTGTTCGAAAAACCACCGGCGATCGTCAGCAGACCGTCCGTCTCGGTCAGCGGTACATAGACCAGCGGCTTCGCCGCCGGACCCTTGGCGACCGTGCCGTCCGCCGGATTAAACTTCGAGAAATGGCAGAAGCACATCAGCACCTTGTCGGCGCCGACGAACTCGGTCACGTCGCAACCCTGGTGGGTGCAGACCGCGGAGTACGCAACCACGCCATTGACCGAGCGCGCCTTGATCTCGTCGGTCATCTGCGCCGGGTCGATCTTGACCAGCAGCAGCTTGTTCAGGCGCGAACCATCCTTGGCCTTCTTTTCCTTCAGGTCAAACGGAAACACCAGTACCGGCTTGGTGCCGACCTTGATGTCGTCCGCCTTCAGCGGTGCGGTCGACTCGCCCTTGGCCGGCACCAGCAGGTCACCCTTGGCCGGACCCTCGACGCCCTCGTCCGCATAGGCGGAACCGACCGGCATTGCGCAGCAGCCGGCGGCCGCGCCGGTTGCCTTCAGCAGCAGGCGACGCTGCGCATCAACAGAATTCATCGCTTTCACTTCCTCGCTCATTATTTCAACCTCATCCGCTTTTCATATCAATCATGCTTCGCTTGCGCAGGCCAGACGCTCAGCGCTTGTTTCAGCGCACCCGCGGGATGTCGCGGCCTGCGATCGCAGGCAAACCGGTGCGCGCTCAATACGTCAGCTGCGCCTCGTTTTCAATGTTGCTAAGCACCGTGCGGGCCGAGAAATTGATGTGGTGACGCGCGAGCCGCTCGGCCTCCGCCGCGTTGCCGTCGACCACGGCCTGCATGATCGCTTCGTGCTGCGTCCAGATCTCGACCGGCGCCGCGCCCACCATGAGCACCGCACCCATCACGCAGCGCAGGTAGCTCCAGTGCGAGGATGCGGTCTCCGCAATCATCGGGTTGCCGGACAGTTCATAGAGAAAATTATGGAAGGCCATGTCGGCCGCCACCAGCGCGGAGATCGATTTCTCCTTGGCCGCCTGCCAGCCACGATCCACATAGGCCGGCCCTTCGGCCGCAGCGCGCACACTGGATCGTTCGGCCGCCTTGCCGCACGCCAGTGCATCAAGGCTGGCGCGAATCTCATAGAGATTGCGCACCTTCTCCTGGTCGAAAGGCGCGACCATCAGGCCGCGCCCCGGCGCGCTGGTCAGCACACCCTCGTTGCTCAGCAGGAGCAGCGCCTGCTGCACCGGCTGGCGCGAGACGCCCAGCGACTCGGCGATCTCTTCCTGGATCAGCCGGGCGTCAGGGCCATAGGCTCCCGTCTCGATCCGCGAAAGAATCGCTTCGTAGACCTGGTCAACCAGAGTCAGTTGTGGACGCGATATCTGCATTGTCTCCGTGGCGGCAGCCTGAGGCCCTGCCCGCCTTTTTGTTTTTCTGAATTCTGAATTCGGAATTCAATCTCCGGCTGAGAATAGTGATGACCGGACACTGTGTCAATTTAAGGCATTTCGATAATTCGAAAGTCCCCCTTATGAAAGACGGAAATCCGACCCGCCTTGCCCGCCTTTCGCCTATCCGTTCGTCTATAGATCTGATGATCTTTGATTCTGATCATACAAATCGTTGGACGAATTCCCTACAGTAATTTTGTAAACTTCCCATTACAGAACGGAGACTGCATGGCCCACACCGCGCCGCAACGCCCACGCCGGCTCGCGCTTGCGCTCATCGCCGCTGCTGCGGCGGCCTGGTTGTCGACCGCACTGGCCGCTGCCGACACTGCGTCAGCGACCATCGAGCCGAACGCGGTCTACCTGCAACCGATGCATGGCCTGTCCGCCGACGACCTGCGGCAATTCCGCGCCGGCGAGACCATGTTCCGGACCGTCTGGCTGGTCTTTCCCGCCATGCCCGTGCAAAACAACTGGCAGTACATGCGGCCGCGCGGCGGCTATGCGTGGGGGCTCGGCCCGACTTTTCTGGCCAACTCCTGCATGACCTGTCACGTACAGGCGGGCCACGGCAAGACGCTTGAGCGCACCAATGGCACGGTATTCCAGCAATTGCTGCGCTTGTCGCTGCCCGGCGAGACGCCACACGGTGGTCCGCTGCCGCACCCGAACTACGGTGGCCAGTTGCAAGTCTTTGACGCGATCTCGGCCGACCGCCAGCAAGTGCGGCAGGGCGAAGCGGATGTATTCGTCGACTGGCAAGCGGATACGGTGGCTCTGGCAGACGGCGACCGGGTCGAATTGCGGCGGCCACGGGTGCGCATCGAGAGCCTGTCGTTCGGGCCGCTCGGCGAGACGGTGATGACGTCGCTGCGCAATGCGCCGTCAATTTTCGGGCTGGGCTACCTGGAAGCGGTCAGCGAGGACGATATCCTGCGAATCGCCGAAGCACAAAAGGCGGTCGGCCTGAATGGACGGCCGAATTATGTGCGCGACGATGTGCATGACCGGTCCGCGCTGGGCCGGTTCGGCTGGAAGTCGAACCAGCCGAGTGTGCGCCAGCAGATCGCTGCGGCGTTCCTGAATGACATGGGCATCACCTCGTCGCTGTATCCAAAGCAGAATTGCCCGCCGGTGCAGACCTACTGCAAGGCGGCGCCGCCCGGTGACACGGCCGAACTGTTCGCCGACGAATTTGACGACCTGACGTTCTGGGCGCTGGCGCTCGATGCGCCGCCGCGCCGCGATCGCGATCGTGCCGACATACAGCGCGGCGAAAAGCTGTTCGAACAGGCGCGCTGCGCGCAATGCCACCAGCCGCAGCTGAAGACCTCGGCCACGGCGCCCTTCCCCGCGCTGGCTGGCCGCGTGTTTCATCCCTATACGGACTTGCTGCTGCACGATATGGGCGAAGGCCTTGCCGATGGCCGCCCCGACTTCAAGGCCGGTCCGCGCGACTGGCGCACCGCACCGCTGTGGGGCATCGGTCTGTCCAGACAGGTCAATGGCAGCACCAACCTGCTGCACGATGGACGCGCACGCACTGTGACGGAAGCTATCCTCTGGCATGGCGGCGAAGCGCAGTCCGCGCGCGATGCCTTCGCGCGCTTCGATCGCGCAGATCGCGATGCGCTGGTCGCCTTCGTGAACTCGCTGTGAATGCGCACCGGCGCAGGTGCGTGTACAGGTGCTTGGGCAGAATAATCGGTCGCGCTTCATCGATCATCGGCGTTAGAATGTCAGTGTTCTGTCAGCATTGATTTTCCTGCCCAACGCGTGCTCTCTGCCTCCCTCCTGTCCCGCCAGCTGAACCAGCTGAGCATCGTGACTTACCGCGTCATCGGCGCGGCAATTGCGATCATCGGTATCTGGACCCTGATCCTGGTGAACATGCAGAACGACAGGACACTGGTGTTCGACCAGGCGCTGGCCAAGGCGCATGGCTATGCAGAAAGCTTCGCCGAGAATCTTCAAAAATCCATTCTGCAGATTGACCAGTTGTCGCTGACACTGACCCAACTGCACGAAGCCAGCGTCGCACCCGATGCCATCCAGCAGGTGTATCAGGGCATCCATGGCGACCTGCCGCTGCATCCGCTGTTCCTCGATGAGAATGGCGTTGCCCGCTTTCGCCGCACCGGCTCGCCGGAAATCATCGACCTGTCGCAGGCCGAGTTCTTTCGTTTCCATCGCGGTTCAACGGCGCGCGAGTTGCGCATCAATCCGCGCGAGCTGGGTGTAGCGGCATTCGCCGGACAGCCGATCGTGCGCCTGACGCGGCGCGTGAACAAGCCCGATGGCAGTTTCGGCGGCGTGGTAGCGATCACCATGCTGCCGCGCTACTTGAATGCGTTCAACGATGATTCCAGCCTGAGCAAGCATGACTTTGCGTCGGTCTGGATCGCCGATGGCCCGATGCTGACCAATCGTACGCACGGCTGGGGCGACCAGATCTTCCAGCATTACCGTCAATCGCCGAGCCTGCCAGGCGCATCAGGCGCACGACTGGAACCGGCAGAGAAATTCCATGACAACGGCCGTCATGTCATCGGCTGGAGTCGCTTGCAGCGCTATCCGCTGATTGCGTTCGTCGCCTTCACTGAACGTGATGTCGTTGCACCGCTGGCGGTCGCCGAACGCATGAACTACGGCGGTGGCGCGCTGGCATCGCTGCTGGTGCTGCTGTTCGCCTGGACCAATGCGCGTAGTGCTATCCGGCGCGAACTGGCGCGACAGCGGATCGAGCAGGCACAGGCACGCTACCGTCATGCGGTCGACAGCGTCCGTGATGCGATCTTTGTCTTCGCTCCCTGCCCGTCAGCATTCAATGCGACAGAATTCTGTATCGAAGATTGCAATGCGCAGGCAGCGCAATTGGTGCGCATGACGCGTGACGCAACGGTCGGGCGCACACTTGCCGAGCTGTTTTCGGAGTCGGAATCCGAGGTACTGCGCGACCTGCTGCGTGAAGCCGCGCGCGACGGCGATGCGCAAAGCGAGATCACGACCGAGCGTGACGGCCACCCGGCCAGCTATTTCAATCGGGCGGTGCGCATCGATAGCAGTATCGCGCTGACCCTGCGCGACGTCACCGACCTGAGGGCGCGCGAGCAGCAAGTGCAATCGATGGCGCTGTCGGACCCGCTGACCCTGCTGCACAACCGCCTGTGGCTGGACGAATATCTGCCGACGGCGATCCAGCTCGCGAGCGCAGAATCGCGCATGCTGGCGCTGGTTGTCCTCGACTTCGATAACTTCAAATTGTTCAATGACGCGCTCGGCCACAAATTTGGCGACGAGCTGCTGGTGGCAGTCTCGGTCACACTGCGCCATTCGCTGAGCTCGAAGAACCATGTCGCGCGCGTCGGCGGCGACAGCTTTGCCGTGCTGTTCGATCGCATCGAGTCCGCCGCCGATGTCGATGCACTGGTCGCCGGCATGCGTGCGGCGCTGGTCACCGCGCCGTGGCCGGAACAGGCGACCGAGCTGGTGCGCAAGGTGTCGATCGGCGTCGCGCTGTATCCGGATGATGCCGGGGATGCCGTCGGCCTGATGAAGGCCGCTGAAATCGCCGTGCACGCCGCTGGCCAGGGCAGCGGTGGCCTGACCCGCTATTATGAGCGCTCGATGCTGGAACGGCGCGAGCTGCGCCTGTGGCTCGAAGGCGCGCTGCCGCTAGCGCTGCAGAACGGCGAACTGGTGCTGCATTACCAGCCGCGGCTGTCTGCACTCACCGGCCAGTTGCGCAGCTTCGAGGCGCTGCTGCGCTGGCAGCACCCGGAGCGCGGCATGCTGTCGCCGGCAAAATTCATACCGGTGGCCGAGGAAACCGGCCAGATCATCCCGCTGGGCGCGTGGGTCATCGGCGAAGCCTGCGCCCAGCTGGCGCGCTGGCGCAGCGAGGGCCACCAGCTGGTGCCCGTGTCGGTGAACGTATCGGCCCAGCAGCTGAGGAATGCGGACTGCCGCAAGCTGATCGCCGACTGCCTGCGCAGGCACGCGCTGGTGCCGTCGCTGCTGACGATCGAGCTGACCGAATCGACCATGGTGGGCGAAGACCCGGTGATGCTGGCCGAGCTCAAAGCCTTGCGGGCGATGGGTATCGAGCTGCACATCGATGACTTCGGCACCGGCTACTCGTCGCTGTCGCAGTTGCAGAGGGTGGATATCGACGCGCTGAAGGTAGATCAGTCGTTCGTGCGTGCGCTCGGCATGCGCGGCTCGAGCCGCCAGTTGTGCGAAGCCGTGATCAGTATCGGCAAATCGCTCGGCGCAACCGTCGTGGCCGAGGGCGTCGAGACGGCCGATCAGTTCGCCCAGCTGCGCGCGATGGGCTGCGACGAGATCCAGGGTTACCTCGTGTCGCCGGCGGTGCCGGCGCCGCTGGCGGCCAAGATGCTCGACAGCCCGCAGCTGATCGACGTCAATCCGCTGGACAGTGAACGGGTGAGCTGAGCCGCCCGCTCACGTGACCCGACGGTAGCCGCCGGCCACGCCGCGCGGCGACAGCACCACCTGCCACAACTGGTTGTCGCGCGCGCGGAAGGTACCGGCGCAGCACAGCAGGTAGTAGCGCCACATCCGGTAGAAGCGCGCACTGTAGTTCGCTTGCAGCTGCGGCCATGCGGCTTCGAAGCGCGCGTGCCATGCCATCAGCGTGCGGTCGTAGTCGGCACCGAAGTTATGCCAGTCCTCGATGAGGAAATCATGCTCGCTGGCCTCGGCGATCTCCTGCACCGACGGCAGCGTACCGTTCGGGAAAATATACTTGTCTATCCACGGGTCGATCGGCGTGCCGCTCTGGTTCTTGCCGATCGTATGCAGCAGGAACAGCCCGTCTTCCTCCAGCGAGCGGCGCGCAACCGCGAAATAGGCACGGTAATTCTTGTGCCCGACATGCTCGAACATGCCGACCGATGCGACACGGTCGAAACGCTCGCCGCCGCCCGGATTGAACTGCCGGTAGTCCGTCAGCACAAAGCGCACCGGCAAGCCGGCGGCTTTCTCCGCGCCCCACGTCGCCTGCTCCTTCGATACGGTCACGCCGACGCATTCAACGCCGTAATGGCGTGCCGCGAAGCGCATCAGGCTGCCCCAGCCGCAGCCGATGTCGAGTAGCCGCATGCCAGGCTGCAGGCCGAGCTTGCGGCAGATCAGGTCGAGCTTGGCCTCCTGCGCGGCCTCCAGCGAGTCCGCATTGGCCCAGTAGCCGCAGCTGTAGGCCATATAGGGATCGAGCATGTGCTCGTACAAGTCGTTACCGAGGTCATAGTGCTCGCGCCCGACCTGCCAGGCACGCGCGGTGGACTGCAGGTTGACCAGCTTGGCGCGCAGCAAGGCCAGCAATTCGCCGGGGCGGCCGACGCGACGATCCAGGCGCGCGTGCAATACGCGGGCAATAAACTCGTCGATCTGTTCGCAATCCCACCAGCCATCCATGTAGCTCTCGCCGAGCCCGAGGCTGCCGCGCGCGAGGATACGGCTCAATACATCGGGGTGGCGCATCTGGAAATCCCACGGCCGGTTACCATCAATTCGGACATCGGCCTCCGCCAGCAGCGCTGCGGCGAGCGTGCGCTGGGAGGGGTCTGGCTGCTTGCCTGACGGTGAGAAATCTGCCGTGATCGATGCCATGTCGACTCCCGAACGGTAAGAATATCTTGCTGAAATTTATTACTTATTCGACATTTTTGCAAAGCCCGCTTGAAACTGCCCGTGGTGCCATTATTGGCCGGCGCCAGCCGACGGATCCGAGCGCGATCAAGCTCGCCGCGCCGGCCAGGGGCGCCACCGTCTGGCGCTGCGGCCAGCGTGTCGACGGGCAGCGCGCTAGCGATGCGCGCGCTGCCGATGATGGCGATAAAAGCGGCGCTTGATGAACTCCACCGTCAGCAGGTAGGCGGGGACCAGCAGCGCCAGTACGCCGAAGAACGCCGGCGGCAGTGGCGCGAAGCCAAACCACGCGCCGAGGCGGGAATACGGCAGCACGCAGGCTGCCGCCAGCACGGCCAGCGACGCCAGCACCAGCCAAGGATGCGGCCGGCTCTTCAACGGATTGCCACGCGTGCGGATCACGAAAATCACCAGCACCTGGGTGCACAACGACTCGATGAACCAGCCGGTCTGGAACATCGCTTCCTGCGCGCCGAACAGGCGCAGCAACAGCCAGAACGTGAGGAAATCAAACAGCGAGCTGACCGGGCCGATGGCCCACATGAAATCGCGCACCAGCCGGATGTCGAGCTGGTGCGGGCGCCGCAGTTCGGCCGCGTCAACCGAGTCGAACGGCACGGCCGCCTCCGACAAGTCGTACAGGATGTTATTCAACAGGATCTGCACCGGCTTCATTGGCAGGAAGGGCAGGAACAGCGCGGCCGCGGCCATGCTGAACATGTTGCCGAAATTCGAGCTGGTGCCCATCATCAGGTACTTCATCACATTGCCAAAGGTACGGCGGCCCTCAAGCACCGCATCGTGCAGCACGTTGAGGTCGTGCTTCATCATCACCATATCGGCCGCCGCCTTGGCGACGTCGACCGCGCCGTCGACTGACAGCCCGACATCGGCCGCCGCCAGCGACGGTGCATCGTTGACGCCGTCACCGAGATAGCCGACCACATGTCCGCGCGCCTTCAGCGCGGCGATTACGCGGCCCTTCTGCGCCGGGTTCATCCGGCCGAACAGGTTGGCCTGCTCCACCTTTGCCTGCAACGCGCTGTCATCCAGGCCATCGACGTCGGTGCCGAGCAGCACGCCCGCGACCGGCAGCCCGAGCGCGCGGTATACATGCAGGGTGACGCGGTCGCTGTCGCCGGTCAGTACCTTGATCGACACACCCAACCGGGACAGCGCACGCAATGCGGTGCCGGCGCTGGCCTTGGGTAGATCGAGGAATGCCGCGAAGCCGGCCAGCACCAGCGCCGACTCGTCGCCGACCACCGCATGCGGATGATCGGCGGCCACCCCCTTGTGCGCGATGCCGAGCACACGATAGCCTTCATCCTCGAGTGCGGTGAAGGTGAGGCGTACCTTCCCGAGCAGCGCGGCATCGAGTGCCTGCACGCTACCGTCCAGCGCGCAGGACGAGCACAGCCGCACGATCTCCTCTGGCGCGCCTTTGACCACCAGCGTACGCTGGCTGTCCTTCTCCAGCAGCACCGACACCCGCCGCCGTTCGAAATCGAACGGCACTTCGTCAATCTTGCGCCAGCCTTGGTGATCGATCTGCGAGTGCTCGAGAATGGCCTCGTCCATCGGATTGCGCAGTCCGCTCTCGAAGAAGCTGTTCAGGTAGGCGAGCTCGAGCACCTGTTCGCTATTGCCGCCGAGCGGATCGACATGCGCCTCCATCCGGATCTGCGCCTCGGTCAGCGTGCCCGTCTTGTCGGTGCACAGCACATCCATCGATCCGAGATCCTGAATCGCGCTCTGCCGCTTCACGATCACCTGCTGTCGCGACATCCGCAGTGCGCCACGCGCCAGCGTTACCGAGATAACCATCGGCAGCAATTCCGGCGTGAGGCCGACGGCCAGCGCCAGCGCAAACAGGAAGGACTCCAGCCAGGGCTTGTGCGACATCATGTTGACCATCAGCACGAACATCACCATCAGCACGGTCAAGCGCATGATCAGCGCGCTGAACCGACGCACGCCGTGGTCGAATGCGGTCAGCTTTTCCGTGCTGCCGATGCGCTCGGCAATCCGGCCAACCTCGGTGGCGGCGCCGGTGCGTGCAACCCGCACGCGCGCACTGCCGGAGAGCACCGAGGAGCCCATGAACAGGGCGTTCGTGGCCGCCTGCAGGTCGGCGCCGGCGACTGCCGGCAACGCAGCACTTTTCTCGACCGGATAGGATTCGCCGGTCAGCAAGGACTGGTTCACATAACAGTCGCGCGCATCGATGACGATAGCGTCGGCCGGCACGAGGTCGCCGGCCTTCAGCAATACCAGGTCGCCGGGTACCAGATCGACCACATCGATGCGTTGCGGCCGTCCTTCGCGCACCACTGTGGCGTGCAGCGCCAGTTGCTGCCTGAGCTGGTCGGCCGCCTGCTGCGCGCGGTGTTCCTGGAAAAAATCCAGCGTCACGCTCAACAGCACAATGGCCAGGATGATCAGGAAATCCGCATATTCGCCCAGCACAACCGACAGCGCACTCGCCAGCAAGAGGATCAGCACCAGCGGGTTCCTGAAATGGGCGAGGTACTGCAGCCACGCCGCCGGCGCCGGCCTTTCCGTGAACCGGTTCGGACCAAATTGCTCGCGGCGCGCGTGCGCCTGCGCCGACGACAGGCCTTGCAGCGGATCGGTATCGCGCAGACCGGGCGCCGGCGCACACGCCGTCCACCACGGTGCACCCAGCGTATCGGGAACGTCAGCGGGCGGCGGCGATCTCATCGGCGGCGAGCCGGACACAGCGATCAACGCAGCCGGCGCCCGGCCGGCCGTTATACAATCGAGCGGAACGATGCCTGCAGTTACAAGTGATCACAATCATCTTCTGGCCAGCCCGTTAGAATTGTTTCTTGTTCCCATTGAACGGAGTCGTCATGCACCAACGTCTACCGTCGCTGCTGGCAGCGCTGGCCCTGCTGCCTGGCCTCGCGCTGGCTCACGGACCATCGCCGCACGGCCATGGCCGCCCTCACGCGCGCAGCAGCGTGCATTTCGGCGTCGCCATCGGCAGCGGTTTCTACTCGCCGGGCTACCCGGGTTTTTACCCGAACTACTGGTACGGGCCGTCGATCAACTACAGTGTGCCCGTCTACACAGCGCCATCGATCCTCATACAGACCCAGCCGCCGGTGTATATCGAGCAGCCGGCGGTGACGGCCGATGCGGTGGCCTCGGCGTACTGGTATTACTGCGCACCGACCCAATCCTACTACCCTTATGTCAGCGAATGCGCGCAAACGTGGCAGCGTGTCGCACCGGTGCCGCCGTCCGTGACACAGCCGTAAAGGCCGCCATGAAAAAAGCCCTGATTGCCCTGACTTTTCCGGTCGTGCTGGCAGGATGCGCGACCGCGCCGACCGGACCCAGCGTGCTGGTGCTGCCGGGTACCGGCAAGAGCTTCGACCAATTCAATCGTGACGAGGTCTATTGCCGCGACTATGCGATGCGCGGCCTCGACGGCAAGGCGCCGGGCAAGGTCGGAACCGATTCCACCGTGGCCACCGCCGTGGCTGGCACCGCGATCGGCGCGGTGGCCGGTGCGGCACTGGGCGGCCATGATGGCGCGGCAGTCGGCGCCGGCACCGGCCTGCTGCTCGGCAGCGCGATGGGCGGCGAATCGGGACGCTACGAGCGTAGCACCGCGCAAACCCGCTACGACAACCGCTACATCCAGTGCATGTACGGACTAGGTCACCGCGTGCCCGTGCCGGCCGGCATGTTCGCGAACGATGCCCGGCCCGTCAGCGTGGCGCCGGCCACCAGATTGCCACCCCCGCCCCCACCACCACCGGGCAACCCGCCTCCGCCGCCGCCCGGCGTGCGCTAGCCTGCACTGTTGAAGCGCAGCGCTGGCGATGGCGATGAATGATGGCGATAAGAATCGTGGCAAGCCCCCCTTCCACGTTTCGGATTTTTCGGCCCATCGCATCCAACCTACAATGCACAGGCATTCCGATGTCCTAGCCAGCGAAAGCAAGTGACGGCTCCATCGTGACTTGCGACACCTCTCCGTCATTTCGCTCCTGCAGGACGCGTTCCTGCAGGAGATTTTTTGAGTGCCGCCGCGGACCGACCCGGATGCGACGGGCGAAAAAAATGCGGGCACGGGCCATTGGCCTCGTGCCCGCAGGGCGCCAGCGCGTTTGCGTCAGGTGGCCAGTTCCACCATCAGGTCTTTCGCCGCAATCACCATGCCCGGCTTGACGTGCACATGACGCACGACGCAGTCGAATTCGGCGCGGATCATGGTCTCCATCTTCATCGCCTCGATCGACACCAGCGGATCGCCCTTCGCGACCTTCTGGCCGGCCTTCACCGCCACGGTGACAACCATGCCCGGCATCGGCGCACCGACGTGCTGCGGATTGCCTTCCCCGGCCTTCGGATGGGTCACCGTCGACACCACGCCCGCATGCTGGATGCGCACCATGCGTGGCTGGCCGTTCAGCTCGAAGAACAGCTTGCTTTGTCCCTCTTCCTCGATCTCGGTGCGGCCGAGCAGCCGGATCACCAGCGTCTTGCCCTGGTCGATACTGACCGAAATCTCCTGCCCGTCCTTGAGGCCCTCGAAGAATACCTGCGACGGCAGCACCGACACATCGCCGTGCATGCGACGATGATGCGCATACTCGATGAACACCTTCGGATACATCAGGTAGGACGCGAGCTCCTGCTCGCTGATCTTGCGGTCGACTGCCTTTTCGGCGGCCACGCGCGCCTGCGTCAGGTCGACCGGCGGCACGTTCGCGCCGTAACGACCCTCGAGCGGCTTGCCGCCCTTCAGCACCTTCTGCTCGAGTGCCTTCGGGAAACCGTCCGGCGGGAAGCCGAGCTCGCCACGGAACAGCGAGATCACGGATTCGGGGAACGCAATCTCCTTGTCCGCATCCAGCACGTCTGCCGGCGTCAGGTCATTGGCCACCATGAACAGCGCCAGGTCACCTACCACCTTTGAGGTCGGCGTCACTTTTACGATATCGCCGAACAGCTGGTTGACATCCGCATAGGCCTGCGACACCTCGGGCCAGCGATGCTCGATGCCCATCGCACGCGCCTGCTCGCGCAGGTTGGTGTACTGGCCACCCGGCATCTCATGCCGGTACACATCGGAGGTGCCGGAGCGGATATCGGCCTCGAACGGCGCATAGCAGCGGCGCACGCCTTCCCAGTACTGCGATACCGCAAACAGCGCGTCCTTCGGCAGCTGCGGATCCTTGTCGGTGTGCTCGAGCGCGGCCACGATCGAACCCAGGTTGGGCTGCGAGGTGAGCCCGCTCATCGCGTCCATCGCTGCATCGACCGCGTCGCAGCCGGCATCAATCGCGGCCAGCACGCTGGCGGCCGCAATGCCGCTGGTGTCGTGCGTATGGAAGTGGATCGGCAGGCCGACCTCTTCCTTCAGCGCCTTCACCAGCGCGCGCGCAGCGTTGGGACGGCAGACGCCGGCCATGTCCTTGATCGCGAGGATATTCACGCCGGCTTTCTCCAGCTCCTTCGCCATCTTCACGTAATACTGCAGGTTGTACTTGCTGCGCGCCGGATCGAACGGGTCGCCCGTATAGCAGATTGCCCCTTCGCACAGCGCGCCGGTGTCGCGCACCGCGTCGATGGCCACGCGCATGTTCTCGACCCAGTTCAGTGAGTCGAACACACGGAACAAATCGACGCCGCCGGCGGCCGCCTGCTGCACGAAATGCTTCACCACATTGTCGGCATAGTTTGTATAGCCGACCGCGTTGGATGCGCGCAGCAGCATCTGGAACAGGATGTTCGGCACCGATTCGCGCAATTGCGCAAGGCGATCCCACGGATCTTCCTTCAGGAAGCGCATCGCCACGTCAAAGGTTGCGCCACCCCAGCATTCCATCGAGAACAGGCCCGGCAGTAACCGCGCATAGTAGGGCGCGATCGCTGTTATGTCGGCAGTGCGCATGCGCGTGGCAAACAGCGACTGGTGCGCGTCGCGCATCGTCGTGTCGGTGATCAGCACCTGCTTCTGTTCACGCATCCAGGCAGAAAACTTGTCCGCGCCGAGTTCCCTGAGCTTGTCACGCGAGCCCGGCTGCAGCGCCAGGTTGCGGCCCATCTTTGGCAGCGGTGCGTTTGGCAGGATGATGTTCGAGCCCTTGCGACCCTTCATCTCCGGATTGCCGTTGACGACCACGTCACCGATGAAGCGCAACAGCCGGGTCGCGCGGTCGGCACGCTTGGCGAATTTGAACAGCTCCGGCGTGGTGTCAATGAAGCGCGTGGTGCATTCGCCCGACTTGAACAGCGGATGGTTGATCACGTTCTCGAGGAACGGCAGGTTGGTCGACACACCGCGGATGCGGAATTCGCGCAGCGCACGGTCCATGCGCGCGTTGGCCTCGGCCGCAGTCGGCGCCCAGGCGGTCACCTTCACCAGCAGCGAGTCGTAATACGGCGTGATCACGGCGCCGGTATAGGCGGTGCCGCCATCGAGGCGAATACCGAAGCCGGACGCGCTGCGATACGCTGTCAGGCGACCATAGTCCGGCGTGAAACTGTTCTCCGGGTCCTCGGTGGTCACACGGCACTGCAGCGCGTGGCCGTTCAGCCTCACTTCTTCCTGCAGCGGGATGCGCGCACCCTGCTGGTCCGGCTGGCCGATCGCCAGGCCTTCGGTGACGCGGATCTGCGATTTCACGATGTCCACGCCGGTCACCTGCTCAGTCACGGTGTGCTCGACCTGGATGCGCGGGTTCACCTCGATGAAATAGAAGCTGCCGGTGTCGGCGTCCATCAGGAATTCAACCGTGCCGGCGTGCGTGTAATTTACCGCACGGCCCAGCTTCAGCGCCGCCTCGCACAGCGCGACGCGGGTGGCCTCGTCAAGATACGGTGCCGGCGCGCGCTCGACCACTTTCTGGTTACGCCGCTGCACCGAGCAATCGCGCTCGAACAGGTGGATCAGCTGGCCATGCATATCGCCCAGGATCTGCACCTCGACATGGCGCGCGCGGCGCACCAGCTTCTCCAGGTACATCTCGTCATTGCCGAACGCTGCGGCCGCCTCGCGGCGCGCGACTTCCAGCTGTGACGGCAACTCGGCCTCGGACTCGATCACGCGCATGCCGCGACCGCCGCCGCCCCAGCTCGCCTTCAACATCAGCGGATAGCCGACCTCGGAGGCCATCGTCTTTACCTTCTCGATGTCATGCGGCAGCGCCTTCGTCGCCGGCACCACCGGCACGCCGGCGGCGATGGCCGCATTGCGTGCAGCCACCTTGTTGCCCAGCGTGCGCATCACATCCGGCCGCGGTCCGATAAAGAGGATGCCGCTGGCGGCGCAGGCCTCGGCGAAATCCGGATTCTCCGACAGGAAGCCATAGCCCGGGTGGATCGCATCGACACCGGCTTCCTTGGCAATGCGGATGATGTCGTCAATATCCAGATAAGCCGCAATCGGCTTCTTGCCTTCACCGACGAGATAGCTTTCGTCCGCCTTGAATCGATGCAGCGCGAAACGATCTTCGGCGGCATAGATCGCGACGGTCCGGATGCCGATTTCTGTCGCAGCGCGCATCACACGGATCGCAATCTCGGAACGGTTGGCAACAAGGATTTTCTGGATTTTTTTCATGGGGATTCCAAACGGGAATGGGGCTGCGGCAAATTCAGAACTGAAAAAAGTGCTAAAAACCACGATTGTACTTAAGCTGCTGCGGCGCAACATTGCTTTTTTCAATACCCGCCCTTCGGTCAGCCGCAGAACGTCAGCCAGCCGGCCGCACCCGTCCCTGAGGCAGCACAAGCCGGCGCTCACCTGCCCGGCAGGATAATCCCCACAGCCTTGCCCACTGCGCGCCGGAGATCGCCATGCTGTCCACCATCCTGCTGCCAACCGACGGTTCAGATTCGACCCTGCCGGTGCTGTCCACGGCGCTGGACTGGGTCCGGCGCGTCAACGGCAAGCTGGTGGTGCTGTCGGTGGCCGGTACCTTGTCGTACAACCCGCTGTCCGCCGATGTGCCGTCGATCGACTGGCGCGCCTACGAGCACGAGCAGCGGCTGCGCGCCCAGCGCATCCTGGTGCAGGCCAAGGCCATGGCCGATGCGGCCGGGGTCGACTGCGAGACGGTGCTTGAGCAATCGGACGACCCGGCTGAAAAGATCCTGCTGACGGCCAAGACGCATGGCTGCGACGCGATCTTCATGGCCGCGCACCGGCGGCCGCGGCTGCTGCGGCTGCTGGCCGGCAGCCAGACGCAGAAGGTGCTCGCACATGCCACCGTGCCGGTGATGGTGTTTCGCTAACGACGACGCCACATCCGTCGGTCGGCCACAGGCCGGGCCTGCTGATCACCTGACAGCTCCTGCAGCGTGCGGCGCGCAGCCGCCGGCGCACTCCCATGGCCAGGGGTAAAATCCGGCGCACGCGTGCCGCTGCGCCATCTCACCGCATAAAAGGAAAAAATGGGACCCGAACCCTCGACCCCGGCCGAAGCTCCCTCCCGTAACGCCACCGATCATCCGTCCCCACGCCGCCGCCGACTGGCCTGGCTGCCGCTGCTGCTCGTGATCTTGCTGATCGGCGGGCTGGTCTGGTACGTCACCGCCGGCAAGCAAGGCGCCGGCGAGCGCAGCGCTGCGCCACGGGGCCGGCCGCCGGCCACCGTCGGCGTGGCCACGGTCGAGCAGCGCGACTTCCCGGTTGAATTCGATGCGCTCGGCACTGTTACACCGATCGCCACCGCGACCGTACGCGCACAAGTGTCCGGTGTGCTGCAGCAGGTGTTGTACAGCGAAGGCCAGCTGGTCCGGCGCGGCCAGCTGCTGGCCGTGCTCGACCCGCGCCCGTTCGAGAATGCGCTGATGCAGGCCAGCGGCCAGCTGCAGCGCGACGAAGCGCAACTCGACAACGCGCGCGTGATTGAACGGCGCTACCGGCAGCTGCTGGCGCAAGACTCGATCGCGCAACAGGAGGTCGATGCGCAGGTCGCGCTGGTGCGGCAGCTTGAAGGCACGGTCAACGTCGACCGTGCAGCACAGAAGAGCGCGCAGCTCAACCTTGAATTCTCGCGGATCAGCGCGCCGATCGCGGGCCGCATCGGCCTGCGCAGCGTCGATATCGGTAACCTGGTCGGCCCGTCCGACACCAGCGGATTAGTGACGATCACGCAAGTCGATCCGATCGACGTCGTATTCGCGGTGCCGCAAGACACGGTACCGTCGCTGCGCGATGCACTCGCCGGCGGCACACCACTGACGGTGGCCGCGTTCGATCGTGCGCGCACCACCCAACTGGCCAGCGGCCGCTTCCTTGCGCTGGACAACCTGGTCGACACCCAGACCGGCACCGTGCGTGCCAAGGCACGCTTCGAGAACGCGCAGACCCGGCTGTTCCCGAATCAGTTCGTCAATGTGCGGCTGAAGCTGCGCACCATCGAACGGGCGACCGCCGTGCCATTATCTGCAGTGCGCAACGGCGCCGACGGCCCGTTCGTGTATGTGCTGAACGCGGAAAAGCGCACGGTCGCGCGGCGCAAGATCGAGCGCGGACTGAGCAGCCAGGACCGCACGCAGGTGGTCTCCGGCCTTGCGGCCGGCGAACAAGTCATCACTGAAGGTGCAGACCGGCTGTCCGACGGCGCCAGCGTGCGCCTGCCGGGCGCGCGCGATGGCAGCAAGGACAGTGGCAAAGGCGCCGCAGCGCGCGCCGGAAAGCCTGAGCGCAGCGGCGGCCAGCGGCATCCGGCGAGCGGCGGATGAACCCGTCGCTGCCCTTCATTCGCCGGCCGGTAGCGACCTCGCTGCTGATGCTGGCGATCCTGCTGGCCGGTCTGATCGCACTGCGTTTTTTGCCGGTATCGGCGCTGCCGCAGATCGATTTCCCGACCATCCAGGTGCAGACGCTGTATCCGGGCGCCAGTCCGCAGGTGATCAGCCAGACCGTCACCGCGCCGCTCGAGCGGCAGTTCGGCCAGATGTCCGGCCTGAAGCGAATGAGCTCAGCCAGTGCCGGTGGGCTCTCGACCATCACGCTGCAGTTCGGTCTCGGCGTGCGCCTCGACGTGGCCGAGCAGGAAGTGCAGGCGGCGATCAATGCGGCCGCCACGCTGCTGCCGGCCGACCTGCCGGCACCGCCGACTTACGCCAAAGTCAATCCGGCTGACGCCCCGGTCCTGAGCCTGGCGCTGACCTCCGACACGATGCCGCTGACCGAGGTGCAGAACATCGCCAACACCCAGCTCGCGCTGAAGATCAGCCAGGTGGCCGGGGTCGGTCTGGTGTCGCTGTCCGGCGGCCAGAAGCCCGCGATCCGTATCCAGGCCGACCTGCAGGCGCTGGCGTCTGCGGGACTTGGGCTGGACAACCTGCGCAGCGCGATCACGCAGGCCAACGCCAACACCGCCAAGGGCAGCTTCGACGGGCCGACGCGCTTCTACACCATCAACGCTAACGACCAGCTGAAATCCGCGCAGGACTACGCCAACCTGATCGTTGCATGGAAAAACGGCGCGCCGGTGCGGCTGTCCGAGGTCGCCCGCGTGGTGCAGGCGGCCGAGAACGTGCGGCTGGCCGCCTGGGCCGGACTGACACCGGCGATCATCCTGCAGGTGCAGCGGCAGCCGGGCGCGAACGTGATCGCGACGGTGGATGCGATCAAGCAGCGCCTGCCCGAGCTGACGGCGAGCCTGCCGGCCGACCTGCGCGTCGAGGTGCTGTCCGACCGCACCGGCGGCATACGCGCCTCGGTCAGCCATGTGACGATCGAGTTGTTCATCGCGGTCGGCCTCGTGGTGCTGGTGATCCTGGCCTTCCTGCACAGCCTGCGCGCCACGCTGATTGCCAGCATCGCGGTGCCGATCTCACTGGTCGGCGCCTGCGGCGTCATGTATGTGCTCGGCTACAGCCTGAATAACCTGACGCTGATGGCGCTGACGATTGCGACCGGCTTCGTGGTCGATGATGCCATCGTGATGTCCGAGAATATCTCGCGCCATATCGAGAACGGCGCGACGCCGATGCAGGCGGCCAGGACGGGTTCCGGCGAAATCGGCTTCACCATTATCTCCCTGACGCTGTCCCTGATTGCGGTACTGATCCCGCTGCTGTTCATGTCCGACGTGGTCGGCCGGCTGTTCCGCGAGTTCGCGGTCACGCTGGCCGTGACGATCCTGATCTCGGCGGTGGTGTCGCTGACGCTGGTGCCGATGATGGCCGCGCGCCTGCTGCGTGTCGGCGGCGAAGGCCTGCAGACCGGCGCCGGCCGCCGGCTACAGGCGCAGTTCGACCGAGTGCTGCACGCTTACGACCGCGCACTGCGCTGGGTGCTCGAGCACCAGCCGCTGACCCTGATGGTGGCACTGCTGACGCTGGCGCTGACGGTCGCGCTGTACCTGCTGATACCGAAGGGCCTGTTCCCGCAGCAGGACACCGGGCAGCTGCAGGCGCGCGTCGAGGCCAGTGCGGCGGTGTCGTTCGCGCGCATGGCCGAACTGCAGCAGGCGGTCGTGCGCGAGATCCTGCAGGATCCGGACGTGGCCAGCGTCAGCTCGCAGGTCGGGGTCGGCGGGCCGAATGCGATGCCGCACACCGGCAGCCTGCTGATCAACCTGGCGCAACAGCGCAGCAGCAGCCAGCAGCAGACCATGGCGCGGCTGCGCGAGGCAGGCGCGCGCGTGGCCGGCGTCACACTGTACCTGCAGCCGGTGCAGGACCTGACCATCGACGCCGAGAGCGGGCCCACCCAGTACCGGCTGTCGGTCGAAGGCGCCGACCCGGCGGCCGTGCGCCGCTGGACCAGCCTGCTGCTGCAGCGGCTGGCCGGCGACCCGGCGCTGCGCCAGGTCAGCTCCGATGTCGACGCGACCGGCCCGTCGGTGATGGTCAGTGTCGATCGCGACAGTGCCGCGCGTGTAGCGGTCACCGCCGCCGCCATCGATGACGCGCTCTACAGCGCTTTCGGCCAGCGCATCGTGTCGACTATCTTCACCGAAACCAACCAGTACCGCGTGGTGCTGGAAGCTGCGCCCGGGAGCGCCGACGGCCCGGCGTCGCTCGGACGCCTGCCACTGAAAACCGGCTCGGGCAAGCCGACCACGCTGGACGCGATCGCCAGCGTGCAGGAACAGCCGGCGCCGCTGCAAGTCACCCGCGTGGGCCAGTTCCCGGCCGCCACCCTGGGCTTCGATACACCGCCCGGCGGTGCGCTCGAGCACGCCGTCGCCGCGATCCGTGCGGCGGCAGAAGACATCGGCGTTCCTGCGTCGGTCACACTGAACTTCCTCGGCGCTGCCGGCGCGTTCGAGGCAGCGCTCGACAATCAGCTTTGGCTGATACTGGCGGCGGTGATCTGCGTGTATATCGTGCTCGGCGTGCTGTATGAAAGCTATATCCATCCGCTGACCATCCTGTCGACCCTGCCGTCGGCCGGCGTCGGCGCGCTGCTGGCGCTGATGCTGGCCGGCGAGGATCTTGGCGTAATCGGCGTGATCGGCATCATCCTGCTGATCGGCATCGTGAAGAAGAACGCGATCATGATGATCGACTTCGCGATCGCCGCCGAACGCGACGGCAAGCTCAGTCCGCGCGATGCGATCCACCAGGCGGCACTGCTGCGTTTGCGGCCGATCCTGATGACGACGCTGGCGGCGCTGTTCGCCGCACTGCCGCTGATGCTCGGCTGGGGCCAGGGTGCGGAACTGCGCCACCCGCTCGGCCTGGCCATCTTCGGCGGACTGCTGGTCAGCCAGCTGCTGACGCTGTTCACGACGCCCGTCATCTATCTCGGCTTTGATGCGCTGGGCCGGCGCTGGCTGGGCGCGCGCACGCAACACGAGGCGCAGTCTTGAACCTGTCGCGCCCTTTCATCGAGCGCCCGGTAGCGACCTGGCTGCTGACCATCGCGATCGCGCTGGCCGGCATCGCCGCCTTCTTCGCCCTGCCGGTCGCACCGCTGCCGCAAGTGGAGTCGCCCGCCATCTCGGTGCGTGCGCAACTGCCCGGCGCCAGCCCGGCCACGCTGGCGGCCAGCGTCGCCGCACCGCTGGAGCGTCGCCTTGGCGCGCTGCCGGGGCTGACCGAAATGAGCTCGACCAGTGGCAACGGCTCGACCCGTATCTCGCTGCAGTTCGAGCTCTCGCGCAAGATCGACGCGGCTGCGCGCGAGGTTCAGGCGGCCATCAATGCCGCGCGCGCCGACCTGCCGCTGGCGCTGCGCTCGAATCCGACTTATACCAAGTCCAACCCCGGCGACACGCCCGTGATCGTGCTGGCGCTGACCTCGGCAACGAAATCGACCGGACAGATCTACGAAGCGGCGTCCAACCTGCTCCAGCAGCGGCTGTCGCAGGTCGATGGCGTCGGTGAAGTCGACATCGGCGGCGGCTCGCTGCCGGCGGTGCGTATCGAACTGCTGCCCTTCGCGCTGAACCGGCACGGCATCAGCATGGAAGATGTGCGCGCCGCTATCCAGGCCAGCACCGCGAATCGCCCGAAAGGCGTGATCGATGGCGCCGGGCTGGCCTTCCAGGTGCACACCAATACCGGCGCGACCGCCGCAAAGCTGGACGCCGACGACTACCGTGCGCTGGTGGTCGCATGGCGCAATGGCGCACCGGTGCGGCTGAAGGACGTGGCCAACGTCGACAGCGGACCGGAAGACCGCAACAACCTGGGTCTCTTCAATGGCGTGCCGGCGGTGGTGGCGATGGTGTACAGGCAGCCGGACGCCAACGTGATCGAGACCGTCGACGCGGTGCGCGCGCTGCTGCCCTCGCTGCGCGCCGACCTGCCGCCGGACATTGCGCTGCAGGTATCGTCCGACAGTACCCAGTCGATCCGTGCGTCCCTGCGCGAGATCGAGATCACGCTGCTGATCTCCGTGGTGCTGGTGGTGCTGGTGGTGAGTGCCTTCCTGCGCAGCGCCCGTGCAACCGTGATCCCGGCCGTCGCCACGGTGGTGTCGCTGCTGGGGACTTTCGGCGTGATGTATCTGCTGGGCTTTTCGCTGAATAACCTGTCGCTGATGGCGCTGACAGTGGCGACCGGCTTCGTGGTCGATGACGCGATCGTGGTACTGGAGAACATTTCGCGCCACCTGGAATCCGGCATGGACCGCTTCGAGGCAGCGCTGCGCGGCGCGCGCGAGGTGGGCTTCACGGTGCTGTCGATCTCGCTGTCGCTGGTGGCAGTATTCATCCCGCTGCTGTTCATGGGCGGCCAGGTCGGCCGGCTGTTTCGCGAGTTCGCGCTGACGCTGTCGGCCGCAGTGATGATCTCGCTGCTGATCTCCCTGACCACCACACCGATGATGTGTGCATGGATGCTGCGGCCCGGCCAGGGCCCCGCGCGACCGGGCCGCGTTGCGCGCGTGCTTGAGCGCGGCTATGCGTGGATACAGCAGGTGTACGCGCATACGCTGGACATCGCGCTCGACCATCGCTGGCTGGTGCTGCTGATGCTGGGTGCCGTGGTGGGCCTGAACGCGTGGCTGTTCAGTGTGGTGCCGAAGGGCTTTTTCCCGACCCAGGACTCCGGCCAGATCAGCGCCAGCGTGCGCGCCGACCAGAGCATCTCGTTCGATGCGATGAAGGGCAAGGTGCAGCAACTGGTTGAGATCGTGCGGCGCGACCCGGCAGTGGCGACCGTGACCGGCTATGCCGGTGGCAGCCGCAGCGGCGGCGGCTTCATGTTCATCACCCTCAAGCCACTGGCCGAGCGCGGCAAGGACAGCGGCCAGCAGGTGATCGCGCGGCTGCGCCCGAAGATGGCACGGATCACCGGCGTGACGGCCGTGCTGATCCCGGTACAGGACCTGCGGGTCGGCGGTCGGCGAGACATGAGCGTGGTGCAGTACACGCTCAAGAGTGACAACCTGCCAGACCTGAAACGATGGACCACCACGCTGGTGGAGGCGCTGAAACAGCAGCCGGGCCTGGTCGACGTCGATTCCGACCTGCAGGAAAACGGCGTAGAGAGCTTCGTCCGGGTCGACAAGGACGCCGCTGCGCGGCTCGGCGTCAGCGCGCGCGACATTAACAACGCGCTGTACAACGCCTTCGGCCAGCGCCAGGTCGCAACCCTCTATGGCGAGCTGAACCAGTACCGCGTGATCATGGAAGCCAGCCCCGAATACGCGCGCAGCCCGCAGGCGCTGAACGACATCTACGTGCCGGTGCGCGGGTTGGCCGCGACCTTGCCGGCCAACCCGGCGCTGCGCGACATCGCCAGCGGCCAGCCGCTGTCGACGCAGGCCTCGACGATGGTGCCGCTGTCGGCGATCGCTTCCTTTGCCGAGCGGGCCACTGCCGCCTCGGTCAGCCACCAGGATGCGGAACTGGCCAGCACGGTATCGTTCAACGTCAGCCCGGGCATGTCGCTGGCCGATGGCCAGGCGGCGCTGCGGCGCGCCGAAACCGCCATCATGATGCCGGCCAGCGTGCGCGGCAGCTTCCAGGGCAATGCGCGCGTGTTCCAGGAAACGCAGGGGCGCCAGCCGCTGCTGATTGTCGCTGCGCTGGTGGTGATCTACATTGTGCTTGGCGTGCTCTACGAAAGCCTGGTGCATCCGCTGACAGTGCTGTCGACGATACCGTCGGCCGGCGTCGGGGCGGTGATTGCGCTGATGTTGTTCGACATGGAGTTCTCGCTGATCGCGCTGATCGGGCTGTTCCTGCTGATCGGCATCGTGAAGAAAAATGCAATCCTGATCATCGATTTCGCGCTCGAGGCCGAGCGCAGCCGCGCACTGTCGCCGCGGGAGGCGGTGCGCGAGGCCTGCCTCAAGCGGCTGCGTCCTATCCTGATGACGACCGCCGCCGCCGCACTCGGCGCGCTACCGCTGGCGATCGGCTTCGGCGAAGGCTCGGAACTGCGCCAGCCACTCGGTGTGGCCATCATCGGCGGGCTGGTCGCCAGCCAGCTGCTGACCCTCTTGACGACGCCGGTTGTCTACCTGTCCCTCGACCGCTGGCGCCGCCGCAGCCCGCTGGAGCACGAGCTCGGCCGTACGGGCGCCACTCCCTCATACCCATGACGACACTGATGAAGACACTGACCCCGGTGCTGGCCCTGCTGCTGTCTGCCTGCGCGGTCGGCCCGTCCTACCACCAGCCGGATGCAGCGACCGCGGCCGCCTTCAAGGAAGCCCAGGGCTGGGTGCCCGCACAACCGGCCGATGCCATCGAGCGCGAGCGCTGGTGGGCACTGTTCCAGGATCCGCTGCTGGACGAACTGGCGCCGCGGGTTGCGCTGTCGAACCAGAACGTGGCCGCGGTGGCTGCCGCCTATGCGCAGGCACGCGCACTGGTCGGCCAGCAACGTGCGCTGCTGCTGCCGGCGGTAAACCTTTCCTCCAGCGGCAACCGGACCAATGTCGCCACCGCAGTCACGCCGACGCAGCGCGTACGCGTCGACCTCGGCGCGAGCTGGGAAGTCGATGTCTGGGGTCGACTGGGCCGCGCGGTCGACGCCGCGCAAGCGAATGTGCAGGCCAGTGCCGGCGATCTCGCCAGCGCGACCCTGTCGGCACAGGGCGAGCTGGTGACCAACTACCTGCTGCTGCGCCAGGCGGACGCCCAGCGCGCGCTGCTCGAGGCCGCGATCGTCGACTACGAGCGCGTCGTGAACATCACCGGGAATCGCTATCGTGCCGGCGTGGCCGCCCGCACCGACCTGCTGCAGGCGCAAACGCAACTGGCGACGGCGCGCGCCGACCACGCCGGGCTGGGCAGCCAGCGCGCGCAACTGGAACACGCGATCGCGGTGCTGGTGGGCGAGGCGCCGGCGAATTTTTCGATCGCGCGGCGCGACGACTGGCGCGCCAGCGTGCCGCTGGTGCCGCTGCTGCTGCCGTCCGAACTGCTGCAGCGCCGCCCGGACATCGCTGCCGCCGAGCGCCGCGTGGCGGCAGCCAATGCACAGATCGGCATTGCCCGTTCGGCCTATTTTCCCAGTCTCACGCTGAATGCGAGCGGCGGCGGCTTCGGTGGCTCGGTGGCCGGCTTGCTAGCCAGCCCGACCAGCGTCTGGTCGGTTGGCTTTGCACTCACGCAGACCGTGTTCAATGCCGGCCTGGTGAAGTCGCGCGTACGGGGTGCCGAGTCCGCCTATGACGGCGAGGTCGCGCGCTACCGGCAGACGGTGCTGGCGGCGCTGCAGGGCGTCGAGGACCAACTGGTCACCGCGCGCGTGCTGGCCGAACAGGAACGGCTGCTGGCCGAAGCGGCCGATGCGTCGCGACTGGCACAGCAGCAGGTACTGAACCGCTACCGCGCCGGCCAGGTCAGCTTCCTCGACGTGGTGGTCGCGCAGACTACCGCGCTGAATGCGCGGCGCGCACTGCTGCAGGCGCAGGCCAACCGGCAGGTCGCGGGAGTGGCGCTGATCCAGGGGCTGGGCGGCGGTTGGCAGGCCAGCCTTGCCGAAAATAAGCAGCAGTGAACGTCACCTCGTCGTTCACCCGCTGTCCATCCCCAGCCGATGGCAAACATCGGCGTAATGCATGACTGGAGCCGACTGATGAGCAAGATAGTTGACCTGCGCAGCGATACCGTGACCCGCCCCACCACCGCCATGCAGGCGGCGATGATGGCCGCGCCGCTGGGCGACGATGTGTTCGGAGATGACCCCAGCGTGAATGCGCTGCAGGACAAGATTGCACAGATGCTCGGATTCGAGGCGGCCTTGTTCATGCCGAGCGGCACGCAGAGCAATCTGTGCGGCATCCTCGCGCACTGCCAGCGCGGCGATGAATACCTGGTCGGCCACAACGCGCACACCTACCTGTGGGAGGCCGGCGGCGCTGCGGTGCTGGGCAGCGTGCAGCCGCAGCCGATCGCACACCAGCCCGATGGCACGCTGGCGCTGGAAGCGATCGAGGCCGCGATCAAGCCGGACGATCCGCACTTCGCGCGCAGCCGGCTGCTAACGCTGGAAAACACGCTGGGTGGCCGCGTGATACCGATGGACTATCTCGAGCAGGCAACCGCGTTGGCGCAGGCGCGCGGGCTGGCCACGCATCTGGATGGCGCGCGGCTGTTCAATGCGGCCGTCGCGCAGGCGGCGCAGCACGGCAGCGATGCGCGCGTCGAGGCCCGCAAGATCGCACAATGCTTCGACAGCGTCTCCGTGTGCTTCAGCAAGGGACTGGGCGCGCCGATCGGATCGGCACTGTGCGGCTCGGCAGCGCTGATCCAGCGGGCGCGGCGCCTGCGCAAGATGGCCGGCGGCGGCCTGCGGCAGGCGGGGCTGCTGGCGTCCGCCGCCAGTTATGCGCTGGACCATCATGTTGACCGCCTGGCCGAGGATCATGCGCTGATGCGCACACTGGCTGCCGGCCTGGAGGGCATCGAGGGCCTGTCGTTCGAGCAGCCCCAGACCAATATCCTGTTTGTCGAACTGAGCGGCGCGGCCCGCGAGCAAGCACAGGCGCTGGTCGATCACCTGCGCGCGCGCGGCGTGCTGGCCATCGGGCTGTACCGGCTGCGCTTTGTCACCCACCTCGATGTGGATGCGGACGGCATACGCCGGGCGCTGGCCGCGATACACGAATTTTTCACCGAGCCCTGAGTACCGGGCCGTCGCTACGTGGCGAGACTGTCTGCCGGTTTGTGGTCCAGGATCGCAATACTAATCGCTGCGCCAGTACCCACATCATAAGGTCCGGTCATCCGCCGCGTTGTTTTGCGTTCAAACCTTAGGGTGGTTCCGCTCGGCCGGCCCTGGCGATCCCAAGCCGACACTTTTTCCGTGACTGCCGCCATCAGGCGCTTGCGCTGGTCAAGGGACAACGGGGCGCCGCCCATGACCAATGCAGAGAAAAAAGATTTTACCTGCATGTAGATGTCGTGAATGATGTGGTGCAGCAGTATGTTTTTTATGTTGGTGTACCGGGTGCGGTCTTCATCTCCGTGGGAAATGGCCGACACCAGCATGCCCGGGTACCCAAGCCGTACCATCAGGGCAGCCTGCAGCCGCTTGTACATATCGGAGTCTTCGCCGCCCCATCCCGAAAAAGCTTCGTCATAGCCACCGATGCGTTCAAATGCTGATCGCTCGCAAATGAACGTGCCATAGGTTTCGGCATTGATCTTGCCATTCACCGGCCCGGCCCGGTAGAAGGCTCCCCTGCGCAATGCACTCCCGACCCAGTCATCCCAGCCCGCCTCGATCTTCACGTCAGCGTCGATGAAGACGATCCACGGCGACTTGGCGTGCCGGGCACCGATGTTCCTTGCCCGCGGCAAGCAAAAGCCATCGTCATCGGTAACCCGTACGACCGTGACCTGCGGATAATTTTCCTCCACCCAGGCTGCCGTATGATCGGGACAGCCGTAGTCGACCACGACTATTCCGGCACAGCGGGTTCCGACCATTCTTGGCAGCGTCTCCTTCAGATGATGAAGGCGGCCTTTGCAGGTGGTGACAAAGGTGTAGGTCGGTGGCTTCATTGTTTTTAGAGCGGCAGGCAATGCAACAGGGCGGACAGGCCGCCGATGCGACTACGATGATGACAATTATCACCAATATGAACCGGTCTGGCCAGAGGGATGCCAGTGCGCGCACCACCCGGCACGACTGCCAGCGCCGCCGGCCGAATGACAAGGCCGGTGCTTGATGCATGCAAGCCGGCGCGCGCCGGCAGCGGCACCGTCTGGCACGACGCCGAGCAATGATAAAAATAAAATAAAGAATATCCTGGCGATCGTCAGCATCAGGTGTTCGCAATCAGGCAGGCGTTGCACACCCAGACCCAACAGACGCCCAGCACCAACAGGCGCTCAGCCGGCCACAGATCGGGCGCCGCAGCAGGCCATGTTACGGCCGCCGGACTTTGCTTCAAAAAGTGCCTTGTCGATCCGACTGAACCAGTTCTCCAGCGTTTCGTTTGCCATAAACTCAGCCACGCCCAAACTGACCGTCATATGACCGATACCTGAAAAAGGATGAATTTCCACAAGCCTGCGTATCTTCTCAGCCAACTGCATGGCCTCTGACTCGGCGCAGTACGGCATGACCACGACGAACTCCTCGCCCCCCCAGCGCGCCAACATATCCGTTCTGCGTATCGCCTGGGACAGCAGCTGTGTCAGTTCAATCAGCACCTGATCGCCGACCTGGTGACCATGGCGATCGTTTACCATCTTGAAGTGATCAATATCCAGCAGCAGCATCGAGAGCGGGTGTTGGTAGCGAATTGCTTGTGCCATGGCGTTGCCCGCCATGGTTTCAAAATGCCGGCGATTCCAGACCCCGGTGAGCGAGTCGGTAATGGCTATCCGGCTCAGTTCGGCGTTGGCGCGCTCGGCGGCTTCGTTCGCGGTTTGAAGTTGATGCAGCAGTCGCTTGTGCTCCGCAATGCTGCGCGTGACGCCCAGGAGTTCCTCGACCGAGCCATCCTCACGCAGCACAGGTTGCACCATCACCTCGGTCCAGACGGTCGAGCCGTCTTTGCAACGATATTCAAGCTCGCCCCGAAAAGTCTGCGGCGGTCTACCGGCCTGCACATCGGCATGAAGTTGCACCATATAGTCAATTGAAATAGCTTGTGACGCCGGCGTCAGTATCTCGTCCAGCGTTTGCCGCATTGCTTCTGCGGGGGTCAGACCGCGCACCGCCTCGACCGACGGACTGATGTAGGTGATCGAGCCGTCAACCCCCATGGTCCAGATCACATCACTGGCAAAGTTCGCAATAAGGCGATGCCGCTCTTCGCTAAGGCGCAAGGCTTGTTCAGATTGCTTACGCTCGGTGACGTCTTGTGTGATCGCAAGATAATGGCTCGTTACGCCATCGGCATCGGCGATCGGCGACATGACGGCTGACTCAACGTAGAGTGAGCCATCTTTTTTTCGATTCACGAACTCACCGCGCCATTCATGGCCAGAAGACAGCGCTTGCCACATCTCCACGTAGATTTCCGGGCACGTTTTGTCCGATTTAAGCAGGCGCGGATTCTTGCCGATCACCTCATCAGCTGAATACCCGGTAACGCTGCAAAAGCGCGGGTTGACGTATTCAATGATTCCATTCAGGCTGGTAATGACGATGGAATTCGGACTCTGCTCGACCACCCGTGTGAGCTTTTTTAGTTCGGCTTCCGCATGAAGGCGTTGCTCGTTCTCACTTTTTACATGCTTGAGTGCCTGCAGTGTCAGCTGGTTTGTGTAATACGCCAGGCTCGCCGTCATGACGAACAAGCCACTCAGAACCACCCATTGCGTGACGCCGACACTGAAATCCGGCTTGGGCAGGAGCTTGGCATTTTCGGCCAGGATTAATCCAAGCACGGCCAGCGAGCTGACCGAAGCGGAAACCATCAGGCCAGGCAGGCGATAAATCATTACCACCAGCGTCACCCAGAAAACATAAATCGCCGTCGCCGGCGCACGCACCGTCCCCTGGCTGATATTTACCGCGGTAATTGCGACGAAGAATGCCGCCGTCAGCACCAGCTCCACCCGCCGCAGCTGGCCGCTGCGCAGCCAGCGACGGCTCTGCAACAATGCGGCGAACCACAGCAGCACAATCACCAGTGTCCTGTTGGGGACCGAGTTTCCCAGCACGATGGCAAGGAAACACACGGTCGTGAACGCCAGACTGATGAGAATGACCAGATTGAGCACATTCGCGCGCTGTGTTTTCCCCTCGTTCCCCTGGAAGACCGGTGCAGCGAACCAATGGCCCATCAGTCTTCCTTATTTTTAATTACCGCGAATAACGATTCGAATCAGTCTTGAGCCAGAAAAACGATTGCGTCGATGGAGCACGGCTGCAATGCCGGGGCGCCAGCGCCATCGTGCGGGAACAGCACCGCACCAATGGAGGAGCTTGCTACCGTTACCTTATCGCGCGGATCGTCGACGACAGCCGCCTATCATCGATTATTTCAATATGGAATCCATCCTATTATCGATGAACTGTCGGACGCAAGAAAAACTTACCCACCAAGGAATTGTATTGGCCCGCCCGGTCAGCAGTTCGAGCGACCCGGCACCCTGCCCGCGCTCGCGCGGCTGTGGACCAGCGTCAGGAAGTTCTGCTGGATCGCATACGCTTCGCGTTCACGCGCATACCAGATGCGGCAGCGTTCGCGCGGGCCGGCCGCTTCCAGCGTACGCATCTCGTCGACCTGCTGCGCTTGCAGGTAATGGACCATCTCGTGCAGCACTACCGAGCGATCAAACAAGCTGATCAGCGGGTTCAGGCTGTGGTCGAGGAAAATGTCGCGGCCACCCGCGTAGTAAGCCAGTACCGGACAGGGTACCGAGCACGCCTGCGCCCGCAGCTGCGCCGACGGCAGATAGACCAGCCGCGGCGGCTCGGCCGGCCGCGGATAGCGCGACAGCGAGGGCAAGGCATCGAGCAGTGCGTCGACCAGCGCGGGCTCGTCGAGATCGAGGCGCGCCACCTGCTGCGGCGGGAAACTCATCGGGCGCACCAGCGCACGACCGGCGTCTGAAGGTTGCGCGACCGTGTCCTGGGCCGGCGCAGGTGCCCCGGTCAGCGTCACACCGAGTGCCAGCAAGCGGGCCGCCCAGCGCCCTGTGGGTTGAACGAGTTTTCGGATCGATGGAGGAATCACACTGTGCTGCTCCCATGTCGGTGCTGCGTCGTCGCTGTGCCGGGCTTCCTGTGCTGCAGGCCGGTGAGTGAAGTCTAACGCTTCCGGCGCGGCCTTGCCGACAGGCACTGCTGTATTGCCGGCGCACCAGTGCCGCACCAGTGCCGCACCAGCGTCGCAACTTTCCCGAGCCGGCGGCACAGAATCCTTGCCGGCGCAACGCATGCTCATTTCGGCAACCCCGGAGCGGTGCGCTGCACGCAGGCAGGTTTGCCGCTACGATATACGCACTACAGCAGCCGCCAATGCAGCGGCCTGCGTCAACAGAACGGGTTGCCACCGGGGCCGGACTCACAAAAAATCCGCTCCTCATGACGCGTCCGCAAGCGCGGGTGCGAAGGAGTCGCACATGTTCCGATTGCTGCTGCCCGCCCTGGCGCTGGCCGCTTTCGCCACCACGTCCGCGCATGCGCTGCCCATGTCCGATGGCACCGAGCTGCAATGCACGGTCGACCGCGGCGGCCAGACCGGCATCGCAAAAGAAAACTGGGTGCAATACGACAGCATCCAGAACCGTGATCCCGAACTCGGCAAGGCCGTGGCGGTGGTGCGTACCGATGCCGCCGGCTGGCCAATCATCTATATCGATGCGGTCGCGCACCGGCGCGGACGGCAGTCGAACGCCGGACTATGGGATTTCGTGTTCCTGCATGAATGCGCGCACGCGCAGGATCCGCGCCTGACCGAGATCGAAGCGAACTGTTCCGCCTATGTCGAAATGGAGCGGCGCGGACTGATGAACCCGATCCGATTCAAGGACATCGAAGCCGCGCACCTGCAGATCCTGAACCTGCCGATGGAATACGGCGGCAATGGCGTCGAATTCTGGCGCCGCACGATGGAATGCGTGCAGGCCCGCGCAGGTGCCGACAAATCGGCTGCCGGCCGCGATAAGCCGTCGCGCTGACCGCTGCACTTTTCAGCGCCGCCGCACTCTAATTTTTACCAGACAGCGCGCAGCACGCGCGGCGCGCTGCTTCCTTTTCCGCAATCCGAACCGCATTGGCCGATATGCTCGCCCGCCTGCAGGCGCTGGCCGCCGCCTCGCCGTGGGCGGCGCTGCTGGTGTCGGCCGTGTGGCTATGGGTTGCCGTATGGGTCGCCGGCCACTTTGTGCAAGCAGCGCTGGCCGGGCTGGTGCTGCCCTTCCCGTTCCTGTCGCGCTTGCTCGCTTACGCATTTGCGCCGTCGCGCCTGCTGCTGTTCCTGCTGTTACTGCAAGCGCTGCTGCGCAACCTGCCGCAGCCGGACGCTGCCTTCGGCCTGCTGCGCGACGTCAATGCGCTGCTGCTGGTGGCCACCCTGACCTGGGTGCTGGTGCGCGCGGTCGCGGCCGCACGCGACACCCTCATCAGCGCCCACCCGGTCACGGTGGCCGACAATCTTGCCGCGCGCCGCATCCAGACGCAGGCTCGCGTGCTGGCACGCTCGGCGATGGCGCTGCTGGCACTAGTCGGTGCCGGGCTGGCGCTGATGACTTTCCCGGCCTTGCACCAGCTCGGCACCAGCCTGCTGGCAGCCGGCGGGCTGGCCGGCATCGCAGCCGGCTTTGCCGCCAAGCCCATCCTGTCGAACCTGCTGGCCGGGCTGCAGATCGCGCTGACTCAACCGATCCGGCTGGATGACGTGGTGATCGTGCAGAACGAATGGGGGCGCATCGACGAGATCACCGGCACCTATGTGGTGGTCGGCTTGTGGGACCAGCGCCGGCTGATCCTGCCGCTGCAATGGTTCATCGAAAACCCCTTCCAGAACTGGACGCGGCATAGCGCCGAACTGCTCGGCCAGGTGGCGCTGTGGCTGGATTACCGTGCGCCGGTGCCGCTGATCCGCGCCGAGGCGATCCGCCTGTGCCGCGCCGCCCCAGAATGGGACGGGCGACTGGTCGAGGTGCAGGTGGTCGACGCCAGTCCGCAGGCGATCCAGCTGCGCGTACTGGTGTCGGCCGCCAATGCCGACCGTGCGTGGCACCTGCGCTGCCGCCTCCGCGAGGAACTGCTCGCGTATATTGCGCGCACCTGCCCGGACTGCCTGCCGCGGGTGCGGGTGCGCATGCACGCCGCAGGCACTGAACAAAACCAGCGTATCCCGTAGAATCTTGCGCTATACAAAAAATAACATCGAGTCACGATGCGCCCCGCCACCCGCCCCGACCTCCCTGCCTTCCTGTCCGAACAACGCTTCGGCGCGTACCAGTGGCTGATCTTTGCGCTGTGCTTCCTGATCGTGCTGCTGGACGGATTCGACACTGCGGCCATTGGTTTCATCGCGCCTTCGCTGGTGCAGGAATGGGGCATTGCGCGCCCGCTGCTGGCGCCGGTATTGTCGGCCGCGCTGTTCGGTCTGGCCGTCGGCGCTCTTACCTCCGGCCCGCTGGCGGACCGCTTCGGTCGCAAGATCGTGCTGTTGCTGTCGGTGCTGCTATTCGGCGCAGCGTGCCTGGCCTCCTCCCGGGCGGCCGATCTCGGCAGCCTGACCATGTGGCGCTTCATCACCGGCATCGGACTCGGCGCGGCGATGCCGAACGCGGTCACCGTGATGAGCGAATACAGCCCCGACCGCATGCGCTCGACCATCACCAACCTGATGTTCTGCGGCTTCCCGCTCGGCGCGGCCTTCGGTGGCCTGCTCGCCGCCTGGCTGATTCCGAATTTCGGCTGGCGCAGCGTGCTGTTCGTCGGTGGCGTCGCACCGCTGCTGCTGGCCGGCCTGATCCTGCTGCTGCTGCCGGAATCGATTCGTCACCTGGCCGCGCGCAGCGGCAATGAGACACGCATCCGCGCCATCCTGCGCCGTCTTGCGCCGCATGGCACCGATGTCGACCGCGTCGACGTCAGCCCGGCGCCGCCGCCGCCCGGCAGCAAGGCCGGCATCGGCCTGGTGCTGTCGCGCCCCTACCTGATCGGCTCGGTCGCGCTGTGGGTCGCCTATTTCATGGGCCTGGTGATCTTCTACGCCCTGATCAACTGGATGCCTGTCCTGTTCAAGGACGCCGGCCTCGACCCGAAGACCGCCACCCTGGTGGCGGCGCTGTTCCCGCTGGGCGGCATCGGTACCGTGCTGTTCGGCCTGCTGATGGACAAGGTCGAGCCGAACCGCGTGATCGCAATCGGCTTTGCACTGACTTCGGTGGCGGTGTTCGCCATCGGCCAGTCGGTCGGCCAGGTCGGCTGGCTGGTGTTCGTGGTGTTCGCTGCCGGCGCGCTGATGAACACCTCGCAGTCGTCGCTGCCGGCGCTGGCGGCGAACTATTACCCGACCGCCGGGCGCGCCACCGGCGTCGCCTGGATGATGGGCGTGGGCCGCTTTGGCGGCATCGCCGGTTCCTTCCTGGTGGCCGAACTGTCGCGCCGGCAGCTATCGCTCAGCGAAGTATTCACTATGGTCGCGATCCCGGGCGTGATCGCCGCGGCGGCGCTGGTGGTGAAGCTGATGTGGCCGCATCCGGCGCAGCGCTGAGCGGGGTCTGTGACCATGACGGCCCTGATCTCGCCCGCGTTCACGCGGCTGACCTTGTATCGCGCCGGCATCACCCTCGCCTACCAGATCCTCACCGTCACCGCCGGCTGGCACATCTATGCGCTCACGCATGATGTGGTGGCGTTGGGGCTGATCGCACTGGCCGAGGTCATTCCCTATTTCGGGCTGTCGCTGTTTGCCGGCCATGCGGTCGACGTGCTGCCGAAGAAGCGGCTCGCCTACATCGGCTGCGCCTGCTACGGCGTGATTGCGCTGCCGATGGCGTTACTGGCCTCGGGCGACGCCTCAGCGGCCGCCATCTATGTCGCCATGGCGCTGGCCGGCACCGCGCGCTCGCTGCTGCGCCCGTCCTATTCGGCGATCCTGGTGCGCGTGATCGAGCGCGAGCAACTGGCCCGCGCGACCGCGCTCGGCACGGTGGTGTTCCAGGCCGCGCTGGTGTCGGGGCCAGTGCTGGGCGGGCTGCTGATCGCCTGGAGCGGCATCGGCTCGGCCTATCTCGCCACGAGCGTGCTGGCTGCCGCCGCCGCCATCGCGCTGCGCCGGCTGCCGGTACAGGAAACGCCGGCCGACCGCGCGCGCGGCTCGGTGCTGGGCGGCATCGGCGAGGGGCTGCGCTTCGTGATGTCGGCACCTGTGCTGCTGGCCGCGATGGCGCTGGACATGTTCGCCGTGCTGTTCGGCGGCGCGGTCGGCGTACTACCCGCCTTTATTCACGAGGTGCTCAACGGCAGCCCGGAAAACCTCGGCCTGCTGCGCGCGATGCCGGCCGCCGGCTCGGTGATCATCGGGCTGTGGATGACGCGCCGCCCGGTCAATGACCATTCCGGCAGATGGCTGCTGCTGTCGGTCGCCGCATTCGGCGCGTCCATCATCGGCTTTGGCCTGTCGGATTCACTGTGGCTGGCAGCGCTGTTCCTGTTCGCGTCCGGGCTGTTCGACGGGGTGTCGGTCGTGCTGCGCCAGACCATCCTGCAATTGCTCACGCCGCCGCAGATGCAGGGTCGGGTGACGGCGATCAACGGGCTATTCATCGGCTCGTCGAACGAGATCGGCACCCTCGAATCAGGGCTGGCCGCCGAATGGCTCGGCCTGGTACCGTCGATCGTGTTCGGCGGATCGATGACGCTCGTCATCGTCGCTGCCGCGTGGCTGCTGGCACCGCAACTGCGCACGCTGCACCTGCGCGACCTGCAGCGTCCACACTGACGCTCGTACGCGCTCATACGCTCTCATATGCGCTCACCCGCGCCCACCCACGCCGACCTGGGCACCGACCGGTGGGGCGTGGTACATGCCCCCTTTTGCATTCGAAAACCGCGCTCCGGTGTCGCGCGCTAACCTGCGCAAAAAATTCGGCGCTGTTCCACTGCATGCGTGGCCGGCGCGTCGCCATCCGGGAGACCCCATGACCACTACCCCTTTCATCCGCCTTCATCCGAACGACGACGTCGTGATCGCACGTGCCCAACTGATCGGCGGCAGCGCCATCGAGGGCGTGACCGCGCGCGGGCTGATACCGGCCGGCCACAAGGTTGCCACGCGTGACATCGCCGCCGGCGCGCCGGTTCGCCGCTACAACCAGATCATCGGCTTCGCCAGCCGTGCGATCCAGGGCGGCGAGCATGTGCATGTGCATAACTGCACGATCGGCCAAGAGAAAGGCAGCTTCGCGCGCGACTATGCATTCTGCGCCGACGTGCGTCCCGAGGCGCCACGGCAGCAGGCGGAATTCATGGGCTACCGCCGCGCCAACGGCCAGGTCGCCACGCGCAACTACATCGGCATCCTGTCAACGGTGAACTGCTCGGCAACGGTCGCACGCGGCGTCGCCGAGCATTTCTCGCGGCGAATGAACCCGGCCGCGTTGCAGCCGTTCCGCAACATTGACGGCGTGGTCGCGCTGACCCACGGCACCGGCTGCGGCATGGACCATAGCGGCCTTGGCATGACGCTGCTGCGGCGCACGCTGTCCGGCTACGCGCGCCACCCGAACTTTGCCGGCGTGCTGGTGATCGGCCTCGGCTGTGAAACCAACCAGATCGCCGGATGGCTGGATGCCAGCCACCTGTCCGAAGGCCCGCTGCTGCGCACCTTCAACATCCAGGACAGCGGCGGCACCGCGTCCACCATCGCCAAGGGTGTGAAGATCGTCGAGGACATGCTGGCGCACGCCAACGACAGCGCACGCGAGGCATGCGATGCAGCGCACCTGATGGTCGGCCTGCAATGCGGCGGCTCGGATGGCTACTCCGGCATCAGCGCCAACCCGGCGCTGGGCGTGGCAGTCGACTTGCTGGTGGCGCACGGCGGCACCGCGATCCTGTCGGAGACACCGGAGGTGTATGGTGCCGAGCACCTGCTGACGCGCCGCGCAGTGTCGCGCGAGGCCGGCGAAAAGCTGGTCGAGCGCATCCGCTGGTGGGAGCAGTACACCGCGATCAACGGCGGCGAGATGGACAACAACCCGTCGCCCGGCAACAAGGCCGGCGGCCTGACCACTATTCTGGAAAAATCACTCGGCGCGGTCGCCAAGGGCGGCACCGGCAACCTGCACGGCGTGTTCGAGTATGCGGAACCGGTGAACACGCGCGGCTTCGTGTTCATGGACACGCCCGGCTACGATCCGGTCAGTGCGACCGGCCAGGTCGCCGGCGGTGCCAACATGATCTGCTTCACCACCGGCCGCGGCAGCGCCTACGGCTGCGC
>JACCDS011347585.1_pt1 | contig 36382 bp, 35 predicted proteins | sample 7446441 | NCBI WGS metagenome assembly JACCDS01 (sample SAMN15323445, study PRJNA562643) | freshwater metagenome | isolation source: river surface water | place: USA:Blue River Watershed | collected 2017-08-17
CGATTGTAGCAAAACATTCCGGCGATGCAAAGCCCCATGCCGAAAACTCCAAGCCTTGCGCGGATATAATCACTGCATGACCATTTCCTGTGACATCTGCGTGATCGGCAGCGGTGCGGTCGGCAAGGCGGGCGCGCTGGCGCTGGCCAGGGCCGGGCTGCAGGTGGCGCTGGTTGCGCCCGTCTTGCCGGTGCAGGACGCCACACCGTCGACCGACTGGGATCTGCGCGTGTACGCGCTGAATCATGTCGCCCGGACACTGCTCTCGTCGTTGAAGGTGTGGGATGCGATGGATGTGACCCGTATCGCCGCCGTCGATGCCATGGCCATTCATGGCGACGCTGCTGAGAATGCAGCCGGGTTGGGTTTCGATGCTTATGGTGCTCGTGTCGAGGCGCTTGCATGGATCGTCGAGGACAGCAATCTCAACGGCGCGCTCGACGCCGCATTGCGCTTTGCCTCGGGCGTCCGACGGATCCAAGGCAGCGCCGTGCAGATGCATTGTGACGCGGGCCGTGCAACGGTCACTCTTGATTCCGGCGAGCAGATTGCATGCTCGTTGCTAGTCGGCGCGGATGGCGCTCATTCCTGGGTGCGAACGCAGGCGGATATCGGCCTGGACTATCGCTCGTACGGGCAGCGTGCCGTGGTCGCGAATTTTGCATGCGAGCGGCCGCATCATGGCGTGGCCAGCCAGTGGTTTCTCGGTGCGGACGGCATCGTCGCGTTGTTGCCGCTGCCGGGTGAGCGTATATCGCTGGTCTGGTCAGCGCCGGAGCCGCTCGCTGCCACCTTGTTGCGCGAGAAGCCTGAGCAGCTGTGCGAGCGGCTGCAGCAGTTGCCCGGGCAAACGCTGGGCGCGTTGAGCATGCTGCCGCCGGCCGCGCCGCGCGCTTTCCCGCTGCGGCTGATCCGCTCGACATCGCTGGTCGCGCATCGGGTGGCCCTGATCGGTGATGCTGCGCACGTGGTGCATCCGCTGGCTGGGCAGGGCATGAATCTTGGATTTGCGGATATCGATGCGCTGCTCGCCGCGCTGGGCCGGCGCGAGCAGGCGGGCGACTGCGGTGATGCGCGCACACTGTCTCGCTATGTACGCTCGCGCAAGGAGGAGGTGTTGCTGATGCAGGTCGCCACCGATGGCTTGCAGCGGCTGTTCTCGTCCGACCTCGAGCCGGTCAAGGTGATCCGCAATCTGGGGATGGCCGCGGTCGACAAGCTGCCTTTCCTGAAGCGTCGTCTGATGGCACACGCTTTCGGTCGTTCCCTTTCTTCCCCCACTGGTGACAAATCATGATGAAAAAGCTGCGCTGGATGGCCCTGTTGGCCGCCGGTCTGTTGTCCTTGTCTGTGCATGCACAGGAGGCGAAGATCAGGAAGGCTCTGCAGAACAAGCTCGGCAACGATGCACAGATCGAGAGCGTGACGAAGACGCCGTACAGCGGGCTGTACGAACTCAAGGTCGGCAATGAGATTATTTATTCGGATGCGGAGGGACGCTATGTCTTCATCGGCCGCGTCATCGATGCCGACAGCTCGAAGGATCTGACGCAGGCGCGAGTGGATGATCTGAACCGCGTGAAATTCGCCGACCTGCCGCTCGACCTGGCAGTGAAAAGTGTCAAGGGCAGCGGCAAGCGGGTGATTGCCGTGTTCGAGGATCCGAACTGCGGTTACTGCAAGCGTTTTCGCAAGACGCTCGCCGAGATCAAGGATCTCACTGTTTACTCGTTCATTTATCCGGTGCTTGGAGAGGATTCGCTGAAGAAGTCGCGCAACCTGTGGTGCGCGGCCGATCGCGGCAAGGCCTGGGATGACTGGATGCTGGAAGGCAAGGTCCCGCCGCAGGCACCCGAATCCTGCTCGTCGGCGGCGATCGACAAGGTGGTCGAGCTGGGTCGCAAGTACCGTGTGACTGGCACGCCGACGATCATCTTCACCGATGGCTCGCGTGTCCCTGGCGCGATCGACGCCAAAGGACTTGAATCGAAGCTCGCATCGGTGAAATAAGTTCATCTGAAATCCCTCGCTGACCCGGTAATCCGGGCTGGCAAATCCGCTAACATCTTCCGGGCATCCCGACCCATCGCCTCGCCAGCGCGGCGCCGGCCGCGGTCGGGTCCCGTATTCCAATAACAACAGGAGATCAGCGATGTTTCGAGCCATTCTACTCAACCGGAACGAGGACGGTTCCACTCGTGCGGAACTCACCCGACTGGATGACGCTCAACTGCCTGCCGAAGGCGATGTGACGGTGGCGGTCGATTATTCGACGATCAATTACAAGGACGGCCTCGCTATCACCGGCAAGTCGCCGGTTGTGCGCAAGTGGCCGATGGTGCCCGGCATCGATGGTGCCGGCACCGTCGTTGAATCCGCTCATCCGGACTGGAAAGCGGGTGACCGTTTTCTGCTCAATGGCTGGGGCGTCGGTGAAACCCACATGGGCTGTCTTGCAGAGCGCGCGCGGCTCAAGGGCGACTGGCTGATTCCGCTGCCACATGACATGTCTTCGCGCACCGCGATGGCGATCGGCACGGCCGGCTATACCGCGATGTTGTGCGCAATGGCGCTGGCCGAGCAGGGCGTGAAGCCGGAACACGGCGAAGTGCTGGTGACAGGCGCCTCCGGCGGTGTGGGCAGCGTCGCCGTCGCCATTCTGGCGGCACGCGGCTACAAGGTGGTCGCGTCAACCGGCAAGCTGGCCGAGGCGGATTACCTGACCTCGCTTGGCGCTGCCGAGGTGATCGACCGTGCCGAACTGTCTGCGCCCGGCAAGCCGCTGCAAAAAGAGCGCTGGGCCGGCGTGGTCGACTCGGTCGGCTCGCATACGCTGGCCAATGCGGTCGCGCAGGTGCGCTACGGCGGTACGGTCGCTGCCTGCGGGCTGGCGCAGGGAATGGATTTCCCCGCCACCGTTGCGCCTTTCATTCTGCGCAGCGTCCGGCTGATCGGTGTCGACAGTGTGATGGCGCCGCGTACCCGGCGTCTCGACGCGTGGTCCAATCTGGCGTCGGAAATGAAAGCGGATACGCTGGGCCGCATCACGCAGGAGATTGCGCTCGGCGATGCGCTCGCGTGGGCACCGAAAATCCTGGCCGGCGCGGTACGCGGCCGACTGGTCGTGAACGTCAACGCCTGAAATTACAGACCCGCATACACGGCCCGAGCGATTCAACCCTCCAAGGATTCTGCTGCATGACTTCACGCCGCACGCCCTTGCTTTACGCGATTCGTCCGCTCGATACCGCTCTGCACCTGTTCGAGGTGACGCTGACCATCGAGCATCCCGATCCCGACGGGCAGGTAGTCTCGCTGCCCGCTTGGATACCGGGCAGTTACATGATCCGCGAGTTCGCCCGCAACATCGTGCAGATCCGTGCCGAGTGCGGCGGCCGCAAGCTGCGCATCGCCAAGAGCGACAAGCATAGCTGGCGCGCCGCGCGCTGCAGCGGTGCTTTGTGCATTGTTTATCAGGTCTATGCCTGGGACCTGTCGGTGCGTGCTGCGCACCTCGACCAGACGCATGGCTTCTTCAACGGCACCAGTGTGTTCCTGCGCGTGCATGGACAGGAAGCGCTGCCGCATGTGGTGGACATCCAGCCGCCTGCCGGTGACGCGTTCAAGGGCTGGCGGATCGCCACCTCGCTGCCGGAACTCAAGGCGCGCCGTCATCGTTTCGGTACCTATATCGCGCAGGACTACGATGAGCTGATCGATCATCCGGTCGAAATGGGCGAGTTCGAGCTGATCCGTTTCGAAGCCCACGGCGTGCCGCACGAGATGGCCGTCACCGGTCGCGTACCCAATCTGGACGGCACACGGCTCGCAGCAGATCTGAAGGCAATTTGCGAAGCGCAGATTGCCTTGTTCGAGCCGGCAACCAAGCGCGCGCCGATGAATCGCTATGTATTCCTCACCATGGCCGTCGGCGATGGTTACGGTGGTCTTGAGCACCGTGCATCGACTGCGCTGCTGTGTGCGCGTGCCGACTTGCCGGTGAAGGGGCAGCCGGCGATGAGCGATGGCTACCGGCAGTTCCTGGGACTGTGCAGTCATGAGTATTTTCACACCTGGAACGTGAAGCGCATCAAGCCTGATGCCTTCGCGCCTTACGACCTCGCGCAGGAAAATTACACACCGCTGTTATGGCTGTTCGAGGGGTTCACCAGCTATTACGATGACCTGATTCTGCGTCGCACGGGTTTGATAGGTGAAGACGCTTATCTCGGACTCCTGGCGAAGACACTCAATGGTGTCCTGCGCAGTAGTGGTCGACTGAAGCAGAGTGTCGCCGAATCGAGTTTTGATGCATGGACCAAGTATTACCGGCAGGACGAGAACGCGCCGAATGCGATCGTCAGCTATTACGCGAAGGGCTCGCTGGTGGCCTTGCTGCTGGACCTGACGATACGGCGCGATACACGTGGCGCGCGCTCGCTCGATGATGTGATGCGCGCGCTGTGGCGCCGCTATGGCCGCGATTTTTATCAGCCCGGCAAGGGCCTCGGTGTGACCGAGGAGGGCGTCGAGCTGTTGTTTGATGAAGTCACCGGACTGAAGCTCAAGCCCGTATTTGACCTCGCGGTGCGGGGCACGCGCGACTTGCCGCTGGCCGCTGCATTCGCCGCGTTCGGCATCGCGATGGACGACGGGCAGCAAGGTGAGCAACTGACGCTGGACGTGCGAACGAAGAAGAACGGCGCAGACTGCCAGCTGGCGTCGGTGCACGAGGGCGGGCCGGCGCATCGCGCCGGGATGTCGGCCGGCGACGCGCTGGTGGCCATCGATGGCTTGCGGGTGACCGCGTCCAATCTCGATGGTCTGCTGCGGCGTTACCGGCGCGGCGAAGGGGTGACCGTGCATGCGTTCCGCCGTGACGAATTGATGAGCTTTCGCGTCGTGCTGCAGCCGGAGTCGGCGCCGCAGTGGCGCCTGCAAATGAAAGACAAGCCTGCCGCGGGCGTGAAGTTGCGCCAGGCGTGGCTGCGCGCGCGCGGCTGAGTGAGGTTGCCCGATGCCGGGCTGGCCCGGCGCATGCAAGACAATACAACAACGACAAACTGAGGAGACCTGCATGAAAACTATCCGAACCGCCTGCGCGCTCGCATTCGCGCTGTCGCTGCCGCACGCTTTGCCGTCGTTCGCCGCCGACCTGCCGGTCGCGTCGCCAGCGGTGCAGGGTATGTCACAGGAGCGGCTGTCGCGTATTGGCAGTGTGATCCGCGCCGAGATCGATGCCAATCGCATGCCGGGCGCGGTGGTGCTGGTGGCGCGCAAGGGGGCGATCGTGCATGCGGAGGCGCTTGGCTGGCAGGACAAGGACGCCGGCAAGCCGCTGGCGCGCGATGCGATCTTCCGCGCTTATTCGATGACCAAGCCGCTGGTGTCGGTGCTGGCGATGATGCTGGTCGAGGAAGGGCGGCTGCAGCTGACCGACCCGATGTCGAAGTTCTTCCCGCAGTTCGCCAGCATGCAGGTGCTGTCGAATCCTTCCGATTCCAACAGCGCGCGCGAGCCGGCCAAACGCCAGATCACGGTGCAGGATCTGCTGCGCCATACATCCGGCCTGACCTATGCCGAGTTCACACGCTTCGACAGCGTGAAGTCAGCCTATGCGGAGGCCGGCCTGTTCTCGCCGACCGTGCCGATGAAAGCGTTGGCACTGACCGCGGAACAGCAGATTGACGCGTTTGCGCGCGCGCCGCTGGTCTGGCAGCCGGGCACCACCTTCGATTACAGCCTGTCGACCGACCTGCTCGGGCGGGTGCTGGAGCGCGTATCCGGCAAGGCATTGAGCGTGCTGCTCGACGAAAAGCTGCTGGCGCCGCTGGGCATGCATGACACGCAGTTCGTGGTGCCCGCAGCGAAGTCGGCGCGCATTGCTGAGCCACTGAAGATTGATCCCGCGACGGGTGGCCCGGCCATGCAGGTGCTCGACATCACACGGCCCACCGGCAATGAATCCGGCGGTGCCGGCATCTCGACGACGGCGGACGACTATCTGCGGTTTTGCCAGATGCTGCTGAACGGCGGCGCGCTCGACGGCCGCCGCTATCTGTCGCGCTCGACGGTTGCGCTGATGACCTCGGACCACCTGGGTCCGAAGGTGGTTACGCCGGTGCAGCCGGGCGAGGTGCTGATGGGCGTGCAGGGTTACACCTTCGGCCTGGGCTTCATGGTGCGGCAGGGTGCGGGCATCGCCGGTGTGCATGGCTCCGAAGGGGACTTCGCCTGGGGCGGTATCGGCGGCACCTTCTTCTGGGTCGACCCGAAGGAGCAACTGGTCGGCGTGATGATGGCGCAAACGCCAGGCGCGATTCGTCAGCCTTACCGCCGCATGATCAAGACGCTGGTGTATCAGGCGCTGGAGTGACGGCCTAGCCGAGCAGGAAGTCGATCAGCCGGTCGAAGGCCTGGGCATCGAAGCGGTCGTTGTCGAAGCGCTGCAGCGCCGGATGCTGCGGCGGTTCGACCCGCCGCTTCAGGTAGTCGTCCCAGTGCGCCAGTTTCCACTGGTCACGCGCATCATTGCGCGCCTCGATACGACGTTTCGCTTCGGCGCTCGACAGGTCGATCCAGGCAATCCGGCAGACAGTCTCTGCCGGCAAGCCGAGTTCCGTCGGCCGGAAGAACTTGCCGGCCATGATCTCTCGCGTGAATGGGCCGACCAGCATCGCCTGCTGGCCGAGTTCGAGATTTTCGCGCGTGATGCTGAGCAGGCCTGCGTATTCGTGATCGCGCAGGTGCTGCAGGTAGGTCGGGCTGTCGCGATCATCTGGGTCGCCAGTCAGCAAGCCCATGATGTGTGAACTGAACGCGCCGTAGGCAGTGTCTTTGTCGAGGAAAAAGAAGTCTCGACCGCTGCGCTGGGCCAGGATGGGCACGGCGCGTTTGGCCAGGGTGGTCTTGCCGGTGCCGGCATGGCCGGCGAACAGGATCAGGCGTGCTTGATTCATCTCGGAAAAGGTCTGAGGTTGAGCGCCGGTGTGCGCTGGTCCGGCGGGCCAGCCGGATCGTTCGTGCACGTCTGATGATGCCGCAAGCCGATGGCTTTTCAAAATATCCCATTCAACTTTGCTGCTAAGGCCGGCGTACGCAGCGCCGGTTCCCGCCGGGGCATATGGCGACACTGCCCACGCAGGTACAAGAAATCGCCGGCCAGGCCTGGAAGGGCGCTTCGCCGCGCAGCTGAGTCATGAAATCGGATCAGTGCGCCGGTCCAAAGACAGTCCATCTGCGCAGTGGCACAGGAATCGCGCCCGCCACCGGGTTTGAATGACGAAAAATTTGATTTGGTCACAAGTATTTCTAGATGGGAAGCGCCAGAATCCTTCCAGTAATAACAAGCAAAGGAGGAGCACGCATGAAGAAGCAGATTCTCGCGACAGCCATCGGGCTGACACTGGCCACCGCAACGGCGATGGCGAACGCAAAAATGAACGCGGATGAGATCTCCGCAGCGCAGGCGGCATTCATGAATAACGGTTGCAGCGGATGTCACAGTGCGACCGATACGCTGGTCGGCCCGTCGCTGAAAGATATCGCCAAGCGCTACAAGGGCAAGAAGGCGGAGGCAGAAGTCGCCGACCGCATACGCACGGGCAGCAGCGGGCGCTGGGGTGAAGGCATGCATCCGGCCAATGAATCGATCGAGCCGGACGATGCGAAGCTGCTAATGAAGTGGATCCTGAACGGCGCACCCTGAAGTATTAAGAGCGCATCTCGTTAGGCCGCTGGCGGCGTTGGCATTCCTTGCCGACCGTCTGTACTGTCCGCGGCAGTGCCGCTTTGGCACCGACCTAACGAGACACGCTCTAAGCCTGCAAAGGCAACGCGCACGACTGCCCAGGGCCGTGCGCGATAGGGCACTGCCGGGTTATTGTGCGCAGGTCAATTCAGCCATGATCTTGCGGCGCTCAGCCAGATCGGTTTCCTTTGCCAGCCGCTCCATCAGCGCGGCAATGCGTTCGCCTTCGGCTTTCATAATGGGCAACTCCGATATTTGCTGTGCCTTGCCCGCTGGCTGCTCTGCGGGCGTTGCCGCAGTCGTGGCTGCGGTCGCCTGGGTGTCCGCACCTTCCGCATGTGCGAGGGCGGCAAAGGCCAGGCCGGCCACGCCGGCCAGTAGTGACAGTTTTTTCATAGCGATCTCCCCGAGCAGGTCTGAATACAGTCCTGACATTATAGGCAGGCCGGTGATCAGATTCATTGATTTAAGGTATTGACTTACGCTTTTCGGGTATCCTTGCCGGCTCCCGAAATTCCCATCAAAGGATCGATATGCCCCTCGTCAGGATAGACATTGGCCCTGGCCATCCCGCCGGCTTCGGACGAGCTGTTGGCGACATCGTGTACCGCGCGATGACGACAGAAATCAATGTGCCCGCTGACGACAAATTCCAGATCGTCACAGCCCACGAGGCGAGCGAGCTGAACATTCCGACGAGCTATCTCGGTATCGAGTATTCGCCGGGGATCGTGTTCATCCAGGTGACCCTGAATGCCGGACGCACCACCGAACTGAAGAAGAAGTTTTACCGCCGTATCGCCGATGACCTGCATGCCGAACTGCAGGTGCGCAAGCAGGATGTGTTCATCAGTCTGGTCGAGGTGGACAAGGAAAACTGGTCGTTCGGCAACGGTGAGATGCAGTACGGCCCGAAGTAATCTGCCTGCGCGCATGAAAGACTTGCTCCGGGAACGAGTCGGCAGTCACCTGAAGCTGACCTTTTATCTGTGCCTGATTACGGCCGCTGTGGTCGGCCTGTTCCTGAAGGACGCACCGGTCGCCGGCACGGCGCTGCCGCTGGTTTACCAGTGGAGCGTGGTCGGCTATTACGGCACGCTGTTGCTGCTGGCTGCGTTACTGCTGTTGCCCTTGAGCCTGTTCCATCCGACCCGCTGGCTGTGGCCGCTACTCGGCTGGGCGTGGCTGCTGTACCTGGCCATCGATGTCGCGGTATTCAATCTATACCGATTCCACCTCGACTGGCTGATGGTGGACATGTTCCTCAACGACTTCCGAGGCATGGGCATTCCGGTCTTCGTGCTGGTGGTCGCCGGCGTCTTCGCGCTGCTGTCATTGGGTGGGGTCGGCTGGTTATACGCCAGCCACCGTTCGGGAAGCCGGCGGCACTGGCGATGGTTTGCCGCCGGCCTGCTGCTGATGCCGCTCGCGCTGGTGATTAATTCGGTGATTCACATCTGGGCGGCGCACTATTCCCGCGAAGAGATCACCCGCTATCGTCCCTTCCTGCCGCTGTATCATCCGGCCGAGTACACGAAACAGGCCGCGTCGATCAGCCGCTGGTGGCCGCAAGTGTTTCCGGCCGCGCACGGCAAGTCCGATCCTTCGGCGGTGGCCAAGGGTGGAGTGGTCAAGTATCCGCTCGCATCGCCGCAATGCGGCGTCGACAAAGACCCGCCCTCTATCCTGATGATCGTGCTGGAGAGCTGGCAGGCTGACGCCATGAGCCCGCAGGTCACGCCGAACATTGCGCGCTTCGCTACCCGCGCCACGCGATTCGAGAACCACGTGTCCAGCGGGGCCGCGACCGTGCCCGGGCTGTTCGGCCTGATGTACGGGCTGCACCCGAATTATTTCCCGCTGCTGCGTTCGGCGGCGGGCAGCCATCCCAGTGTCTTTACGCAGACGCTCGATGCGCAGGGCTATCGTACGCGCGTCTTCACCTCCAGCAATCTGGACGGTTTTTCGCTGCGCCGGCTGTTTTTCCCGAAAGTGGCCGATGCGGATTATGTCGATCGACTACCCGACGCGACCCTGGTCGACCGCTACATCGGCTCGCTCGCCGATTCAGCCGGGCCCCGTTTTGACTTCCTGTTCCTGACCTCGTCACATTCGCCGTACAAGTATCCGCCGGAGTACGCGCGTTTCAAGCCCTTGCCAGTGGTTGAGGGCGGCTATGCGCTGGACCGCAATGCCGACAACGTCCCCTACAAGAACGACTATTTCAACAGCCTGCATTATCTTGACGCGCTGGTCGGCAAGGCGCTGGACGAGGCTGAGCGTCGCGGCAGGCTCAAGAATACCTGGGTCGTCATCACCGGTGACCATGCCGAGGAGTTCAACGAGAACGGACTCGGTTACTGGGGCCATGGCAGCAACTTCAGTCGCTGGCAGACGCAGACGCCGCTGGTGGTGCGTGCGCCGGGTCGGGGTGCTGGGGTCGAGCAGCGCCTGTCGCTGCATCAGGATCTGGTACCGACACTCATGGCACGCGCACTCGGCTGCTCATCGCCTACCGCAGACTATAGCCACGGCGCTGACCTGTTCGCGCTCCCGGAGAAACGCGGCACCCTGATCGCGTCGTACATGACGGATGCCTACCTGATCGACGGTGTCGTCCTGGAGCGAACCGTCCGGCGCCGCTACGACTGGCGCGACATGCGCCAGCAGCGACCCGACAGTCTGGACGCCGACGCGGCGCAGGCACTGCGCAGGGAAGAGGGACGTTTCCTGTCACGCTGACGCATAGCGGCGTGCCCGACGCCGTTGAACCCATGATGGTTCGGCCGGGTGTGGCCTGATAAGCAGCGCTTGCCTGCAACGGGTGCTGGCCCTGCCATTATCCGGAGCGATACCGCCCCCGATTTTTGCTGGATTGATAATCGATGCACGCCATGCGGCGTGCTGCGTGTGCAAGTGATCTGTCGTCGGCGTTGTTGTGCCGGGTTTTCTCTGCGGTGTGTGTCGCCTCGGGCCGTGGAAGACGTCGGCGCCAGAAAGCTGCAGACGGAAACAATGGACGAAAAAAAGCCGCTCCGAAGAGCGGCTTTTCAAGAACATCAGTTCTATGTCTGTCGGTACAAGACCGACAGTTTATTAGAACGAGTGCGAAACACCAGCACCGATGCCGCGCGAAGCGGTAGCGGTCGTGCCCTGGTAAGAAACCATCGAGTTGTCCGAACCTTTGTTGAAGAAGGCGTACAGAGCCGTACGCTTCGACAGGTTGTGCTGCAGCGAGATGTTGAACAGCGACGGATCAATATTGGAGCTGTTGACGCTGGTCTTAGAGTAGTTCACGCCGACCTTGGTTGCTTCGGTCAGGCCATACGATGCGCCGACGGTGTAGGTCTTGCTGTCGACGCCAGAACCCGACTTGTCGCTGTGGTCGATGTAGTTAGCGGCCAGCTTGATATCGCCGATGGTGTAGGTCGCACCGACGATCCAGTTGTTGTAGCTATCCTTACGACGCGACACAGCACCGGTCACGTACAGGTTGTCAGCAGCATACGACAGATTACCGATGGTAACTTGGTTATTGTCAAAGCCGTTTTTGGTCGAGTACAGGACGTTGGCCGAGATCGGGCCGAACGAACCAGCGTAGGTGACCGAATTCGGGATGAAGAAGCCGCCAGTAGTTTGGGGAACGTTACCGAGCGAAGTGCCGGAGCCGCCGCCGTCGCAAGCGCCTGCGTTTGCGCAAACCGGAACCAGGAAGTTGTTACCAGCCAGCGCCAGGGTGCTGACGTAGGAGCCGATGAACGGCGAGAACTGGTGACCGAGGCCGACCGTGCCCATCTGGCCGCCGACTGCAACATAAGCCAGACGGTTGAAGATGCCGGCGGTACCGCCGTTGTTGGTCGAGCCGCTGTTGGTCTCGAGACCGCCTTGCAGGTTGAACGATGCCTTCAGGCCGCCGCCCAGATCTTCTTCGCCCTTCAGGCCGAACAGAGTCGTAGCCCACTCGCCAGCGCCGGAGAAGCGGGTGCTCGAGCCGTTGTTACCGTTGGTCAGACCGGCTTCCAGGGTGCCGTACAGAGTAACGCCATCAGCCAGTGCAGCCGACGAAGCGGCCAGAGCCAGTGCTGCCAGAGCAACTTGAGTCTTTTTCATCGAATAATCTCCAAAATGTTGTGGTGCTAAGATTTCGCTTCCGCTGTTCGGTCACTTGATGTGACTCTTTCAGCGAAAGTCGACCCTCCGAGACCTGAGTGATCCAGAAGTCAACGTGCATTGAAGCAAAACTTGTTAGCACCGGCAAAGCTAATTTTTTATCCATAAGTAATTTGGCAATATTTTGTCGCTGATCTACAACACTTTCCTCTTGTCTTAATGAATTGGTTAATTTCTTGATGCAAATCGACTCTTTTATTTCTGCATTTGATCGTTCTTTGCGGGTAATCAGCGGTGTGACTGTTGGGTATCGACCGAATCCCGCTGGCAAGCTTGCCGAAACGTCGATGACGGACGACGAGCGCCGGCACAGCGCCGGATTAATGCGGGTGAATCACGTTGGCGAGGTTTGCGCGCAAGCCTTGTATGAAGCGCAAGGCAATTTCGCGAAAAGCGAGCTGACCCGCGAACAGTTCAGAAAGGCCGGAGAAGAAGAAGTGGATCATCTGGCCTGGACAGCTGAGCGCTTGCGTGAGCTGGGCTCGCGGACCAGCCTGCTGAATCCGCTCTGGTATGCCGGCGCGTATGCGCTGGGTGCCGCTGCCGCCAAACTGGGCGATGCCTCCAGTCTGGGTTTTGTCGTTGAAACTGAACGGCAAGTGGAGGCACACCTGAACAGCCATCTCGAAAAACTGCCGGTGCAGGATAAGCGCTCGCGAGCGATCGTGACGCAAATGCGCGACGACGAGATCGCCCATGCGGAAGCCGCCCGGGATCTCGGTGCCAGCGAATTACCGGCACCGGTGAAGACGGTCATGAAACTGATGGCCCGGGTGATGACCGGCACGGCCTACCGTATCTGATATATGCGCCGGGACGCCATTCACGGGCGTCCCGGCGCAGCAAGGCGGGGTGTCCGGCGGCGGACGTCAGGCGGCGGGCGCCTGCTCGGCGAGGTCGTCGATGATCTCGAAGGAGTGGGTGAGTTCGGCCGTCTTTTCCATCATGATCGACGCCGAGCAGTACTTCTCGTGCGACAGCTTGATCGCGCGTTCGACCAGGTTGGGCCTCAGGTTGCGGCCACGCACGGTGAAATGGAAGTGGACCTTGGTAAATACCTTGGGGTCCTTTTCGGCGCGTTCCGACCTCAGGGTGACATCGCAGCCACGGATGTCTTGTCCGCTCTTGCGCAGGATAACGACCACGTCATACGCCGTGCAGCCGCCGGTGCCGGCCAAAACGACTTCCATCGGGCGCGGCGCCAGATTGCGGCCGCCACCCTCGGGTGCGCCGTCCATCGTTACCAGGTGGCCCGAGCCGGTCTCGGCCACAAAAGTCATGCCGGACAGGCCTGTCCAGCGTACGGTGCATTCCATAAGAGTCTCTTGAGGCAGAAAAGCCGTTTATTTTAAGGGTAAGCGCGGCGATTTGCTTTGGATTTGACGGCAAGTCCTTGAAAACACTATAATCGCGGGTTCCCCGGTATGCTCGGACGGGGATTAAGATAACAAGGGCGCGTCCGCTACAGCATTTATCGTGTGCGGAACCACCGGCACGAGCTTCAACTTTAATTAGGATTCATCATGAAAACCTTTTCCGCCAAAGGACACGAAGTCCAGCGCGACTGGTTTGTGATCGATGCCACGGACAAAGTCCTCGGTCGTGTCGCCAGCGAAGTGGCACGCCGTCTGCGTGGCAAGCACAAGCCTGAATTTACACCCCACGTCGATACCGGCGATTTCATCATCGTCGTCAACGCTGCCAAGCTGCGCGTGACCGGTGCCAAGTCGCTCGACAAGAAGTATTTCCGTCACTCGGGTTACCCGGGCGGCATTTACGAAACGAATTTCCGCGACATGCAGGCGAAGCACCCGGGCCGCGCGCTCGAGAAGGCCGTCAAGGGCATGCTGCCGAAAGGCCCGCTGGGTTATGCGATGGCGAAAAAGCTGAAGGTCTACGCCGACGGTTCGCATCCGCACAGCGCACAGCAACCGAAGCCTCTTGAACTGTAAGGAACAGACATGATCGGTAACTACAACTACGGAACCGGCCGTCGCAAGAGTGCAGTGGCCCGCGTGTTCATCAAGGCCGGCAGCGGCAAGATCGTCGTTAACGGCAAGGATGCCGCCGAGTATTTCTCGCGCGAGACCGGCCTGATGGTCATCCGCCAGCCGCTCGAACTGACCAACAATGTCGATCGTTTCGACATCATGGTTAACGTCAATGGCGGTGGCGAGTCCGGCCAGGCGGGCGCCGTCCGTCACGGCATCACCCGCGCCCTGATCGACTATGATGCAACGCTGAAGCCTGAGCTGTCGAAAGCCGGCTTCGTTACCCGCGATGCTCGTGAAGTCGAGCGTAAAAAAGTGGGTCTGCGCAAAGCACGTCGCGCAAAGCAGTTCTCGAAGCGTTAATCCACAGCTTTCGATGCAATACAGAGCCGTCGGGTTACCACCCGGCGGCTTTTTTCATTAATGGATCGTTCCCCGACACGTGGCCGCAAGCATCGCTGACCCGGTCATCAGGATGTCGCGGGACTTTCATAAAATTTCTCCTCAGTCAGGCATCAGGAGTCTGGAATGATCAAGGTTGGAATCGTTGGCGGCACGGGCTACACCGGCGTGGAACTGCTGCGCATCCTCGCGGCGCACCCGCAAGTCGAGCTGACTGCCATCACATCTCGCAAGGAAGACGGCATGCCGGTTGCCGACATGTTCCCGTCACTGCGTGGTCATGTGAAGCTGGCATTTTCTGCGCCCGAGAAGGCAAGGCTCGACCAGTGCGACGTCGTGTTCTTCGCAACGCCGCATGGCGTGGCCATGGCGCAGGCGCGCGAACTGCTCGCCGCCGGTGTGAAAGTGATCGACCTGGCTGCCGACTTCCGCATCAAGGACACCGCCGTCTTCGAGCAGTGGTACAGCATGCCGCATTCCTGCCCGGACATTCTCGACGAGGCCGTCTATGGCCTGCCGGAGGTCAATCGTGAAGCCATCCGCAAGGCGCGCGTGATCGGGCTGCCCGGCTGCTATCCGACCTCGATGCAGCTGGGCTTCAAGCCGCTGCTGTCGCAAGGCAAGCCGCTGGTCAACGAGGCCGCGCTGATCGCCGACTGCAAGTCGGGCGTCTCGGGCGCCGGCCGCAAGGCCGAAGTGCCTGCGCTGCTGGCCGAAGCCGCCGACAATTTCAAGGCTTATGGCGTGAAAGGTCATCGTCACCTGCCGGAGACGGTGCAGGGACTGGAGGCCATCGCCGGCCGGCCGGTCGGGCTGACCTTCGTGCCTCACCTCGTACCGATGATCCGCGGCATTCACTCGACGCTGTATGCGACCCTGCTGCCAGAGGCGCGCGATGTCGACTTCCAGTCGCTGTATGAGCAGCATTTCGCCAACGATCCTTTCGTCGATGTGCTGCCAGCGGGCAGTCATCCGGAAACCCGTTCGGTGCGCGCGTCGAACATGCTGCGCATTGCCGTGCACCGTCCGGGCGGCGGCGATCTGCTGGTGATCCTGGTGGTCGAAGACAATCTGGTCAAAGGAGCCGCGGGACAAGGCGTGCAGTGCATGAACCTGATGTTCGGGCTGGATGAGACGACCGGTCTGAAACACGTACCGATCTTGCCCTGAGCCTGTCCTGAAGCCAGGTACGACGCTCGTCCGGCATCGGCGCGGCTGAGACAGGCTGGCAATCCCCATGCCGTGGGCGTGGTTGAATTGCTGGCTTCTGCGCGCATAATGACGTATCAGTCACAGCGCGATCTGTCATTCGTGCTTGCTTGTCTTTGTTGACAGGGCGAGTGCCGACAGATCATCGCTCGTACCGCCGTCAGCGGCCATTGGGGCCAGCGGCTATAATCCCGAACCAATCACGGTTCAACAGGCAGGAGCTTTAACATGAACGCAATCACGGAAATGCCGGCACCCATCATCTTCACCGACAGCGCTGCCGGCAAGGTCGCCCAGCTGATCGAGGAAGAGGGCAACCCGGATCTGAAGCTGCGCGTTTTCGTTCAGGGCGGCGGCTGCTCGGGCTTTCAGTACGGCTTTACCTTCGACGAGATCGTGAACGAAGATGACACCACGATGGTCAAGAACGGCGTGCAGCTGCTGATCGACTCGATGAGCTATCAGTATCTGGTCGGTGCCGAGATCGACTACAAGGACGATCTCGAAGGCGCGCAATTCGTGATCAAGAACCCGAATGCGACCACCACCTGCGGCTGCGGATCCTCGTTCTCGGCCTGATCTTCGCTAGCCCCGGCAAAAGCGCGGAGTGATCCGCGCTTTTTGTTTTTTCAGCGGCGCAATTCAGCGGCGGGAATCAGCGACGTGAACCAATTACGTCAGTCCACAGTGCGCAGTGCTGCATCGATATCGCGCAGACAAGCGCCTCATGCTGATCCTTTGCTTAGCTTTTCCGCTCACGCAGGGTAGAGCGCACCCAGGATACGCGGACCGCGCGCGCCGGTGACTGCCGGCAGATTGCCTGGCAGGCGCTGGCAAAAGCGCGCTGCCAGCCAGGCGAAAGCGATGGCTTCCACATGATTGGGCGCGATGCCCAGCGTCTCGGTGCTCAGCACCGGCTTACCCAATTCAGCGTGCAGCATCGTTATCAGGCAGTGGTTCAGGGCGCCACCACCGCAGATGTAAATCGCTTCCGCTTCGGGCGCGTCCCGGTGAATCGCCTGTGCCAGCGAGCGGGCGGTGAAAGCGGTCAGTGTCGTCTGTACATCAACCGCCGCACGATCCGCACAGCCTGCCAGATGCGTGGACAGCCACGCCGGGTGGAACAGGTCGCGGCCCGTGCTTTTGGGCGCCGGTAAGGCCAGGTAGGGCTCGGCCATCAGTCTGGTCAGCAGCGCCTCATCGACGTGGCCTGAAGCGGCCCAGTCACCGTTGAAGTCACACGGCGTACCGAGATGCTGTTGCGCCCAGAGATCCATCAGTACATTGCCCGGACCGGTGTCGTAGCCCAGCACGCGGCCATCGGGCTGCAGCACGCTGATATTGCTGATGCCACCGATATTGGCCACTACGCGAACCGCGGATGCGCTGCCGAATACGGCCTGGTGGAAAGCTGGCACCAACGGCGCACCCTGACCGCCAGCGGCGATATCGCGGCCGCGGAAATCAGCAATCACGTCGATGCCCGTCAATTCCGCCAGCAGGGCTGGCTGGTTGATCTGGCGCGTATAGCCCTGCGTCGGCTGATGCCGGATGGTCTGTCCATGTGCGCCAATCGCGCGTACTTGCGAGGCCGGTATGCCGGCGTCGGCCAGCAGCTGCCGTACACAGTCGGCGTACAGCCGAGCCAGCGCATTTGCGGCCAGCGATTCACGATGGATCTCATCGCTGCCTGGCTGTTGCAGTGCCATCAGCGCATCGCGCAGGCTATCGGGAAACGGAAGATGGGCCGCGTGCAGGCGACCGTCGAACGCGGTCAGCACGCCATCGACGCCGTCGAGGCTGGTGCCGGACATGAGTCCGATGTACAGCGAGGGTGACGATGACGAGGAGGCGGGCAGGTCGGGGTAAGGAGCGGTCATGCGCCGATCTTAACCGAAGGGCCTGCCAGATCCGGAAGATCCGTCAGACCCTTCGGTCGGTGCGCATGTCAGCGGGCGGCCAGCTGCAGGCCGGTGCCGGACATCAGCGCAAATCGATGACCCATGTCGGCTGCGATGCCGCGGAACTGCTGCAGTTCGATGCCAGCCAGCGATTGCGCATGCGGAACCACGATGCTGTTCGGGTTCAGCGCAATGTTGTTCACACGGAATTCATAGTGCAGATGCGGGCCGGTCGACCAGCCGGTGCTGCCGACATAGCCGATTAGTTCGCCCTGCGCCACGCGTGCGCCGCGCCGGATGGCGACACGGCTCATGTGCGCATAGGCCGTGGAGTACAGGTTGCCATGGCGAATGACGACCATGTTGCCGTAACCGCCGGCGTTACCGGCAAACTCGACGACACCGTCACCGGTCGAACGGATCGGTGTGCCAGTCGGCGCGGCGAAATCGATACCCTTGTGCTGTTTCCACTGGCCTGAGATCGGATGCACGCGCATCGCGAAACCGGAGGTTACGCGGGAGAAGGCGAGCGGCGACTTCAGGAAAGCCTTTCTCAGCGCCTTGCCCTGCAGATCGTAATAGCCGCCCGAATCACCATTGCGGCCGAACCAGACGGCCTGCAGCGTCTTGCCAGCATTCACGAACTCGGCGGCCAGCACGCGACCGCTACGCACCATTTCGCCGTCTTGCCAGACGGTCTCGTAGACCACTTGGAAGCGGTCGCCCTTGCGCAGGTCAGAGGCGAAGTCGATATCGGAAGAAAAGATCTCGACCAGCTGCATTGCCACCGGGTCCGGCACCTGGGCGGCGTCGGTCGCAGCGAACAGTGAGGAGCGAATCTCGCCCGAGCGCATCTCCACGCGGCTGTCGAGCGCAGCGGCCTGCTGTTCGGCGATGAAGCCGTTGCCTTCGCGCCGGATGACCAGCTTGCGGTTGTCATCGCGGCCGTCGGTCAGCAAGGCGCTTGCTGACAGCAGTCTGCCGTCGCCGTCGATGGTCGCCTGCACACGGCGGCCCGGACGCAGCCCGAGCAGCGGGCGGGCGTCGGCATCGCTACGGAGGAATCTGGCCGCCTGCGGGTCATTGACGCCAAGACGGTCCAGCAGTGCGGACAGGTTGTCGCCGGGACGGATACGTTCCTCGGCAACGAACTGCCCTGCAATCGGTGAAAGGGAAGCGATCTGCGCGTTCAGGTCAGGAATGGCCAGCTCTTCGACCACGGTTTTCACCGGCAGGTCGGCAGCGTCCGGCGCCAGTGGCGCGACGCCCGCGGCACCGAAGGCGACCAGTGAGAGCACGAGGGCGGATCCTGAAATAACGCGAGTCTTGGATGAAGCACGCAGCGCCGGCAGCAGGGCGCTTGCGACTTCCAGCAATTTGGCTCTCAGACTCATGCAATCAGATAAAATTCTCGGTTTTGAGTCGGCAGCCGGATGGCGGCCGGATTCGTTGGGGCAACACAAAGCGCGCATTATAGCAAATGCAAACCAGCGCATTTTTGAACTGATACAAGCACTTATGACCGCCAATTCTTCGCTTGACAGCGCTCAGCCAACCCGGGCCGGCACGGCCGACAGCCTGCCCCTCTCCGATGCCGTGCGCGAGGCGCTGGCGATCGTCAAGCGCGGCGCCGAGGAGCTGCTGATCGAATCCGAGTTTGCGCAGAAGCTTGCGCAGTCTGAAAAGAGCGGCCAGCCGCTGCGGATCAAGCTCGGCCTCGACCCGACCGCCCCCGACCTGCACCTCGGCCACACGGTCGTGCTGAATAAGATGCGCCAGCTGCAGGATCTGGGACACACGGTGATCTTCCTGATTGGCGACTTCACGTCCATGATCGGGGACCCGTCGGGGCGCAACATCACCCGCCCGCCGCTGACGCGCGAACAGATCGAGGAAAACGCCAAGACCTATTTCGCGCAGGCCAGTCTGGTGCTCGATCCGGCACGCACGGAAATTCGCTACAACTCCGAATGGTGCGACCCGCTTGGCGCGCGCGGCATGATTCAGCTGTCGGCTCGCTACACGGTGGCGCGTATTCTGGAGCGCGAGGATTTCACCAAGCGCTTCAAGGCCGGCACCCCGATTTCGGTGCATGAGCTGCTGTATCCGCTGATGCAGGGCTACGATTCGGTCGCGCTGAAGTCCGATCTCGAGATTGGCGGTACCGATCAGAAATTCAACCTGCTGGTCGGTCGCGAGTTGCAAAAAGATTATGGACAGTCGCCACAGTGCATCCTGACCATGCCGCTGCTGGAGGGACTGGATGGCGTCGACAAGATGTCGAAGTCGAAGAACAACTATGTAGGCATCACCGAGCCGGCCAACACCATGTTCGCCAAGGTGATGAGTATTTCCGACGTTGCCATGTGGCGCTGGTACGACTTGTTGTCATTCCGCTCGCTGGCCGAGATCGCGCAATTCAAGGCCGACGTGGATGGCGGACGCAATCCGCGGGATATGAAAGTGCTGCTGGCCCAAGAGATCGTCGAACGTTTCCATTCCCGTCAGGCAGCCGAGGACGCGCTGGCCGACTTCAACAACCGCGCGCGCGGCGGCATTCCCGACGAGGTGCCGGAAATCAGTCTGTCCGGTGCGCCGCTGGGCATCGGCCAGTTGCTGAAGCAGTCCAATCTGTGCGCGTCGACCTCGGAGGCGCTGCGTATGGTCGAGCAGGGCGGCGTGCGCATCGATGGCGCCGCGGTCAGTGACAAGGGGCTGAAGGTCGAGGCCGGCACTTTCGTGGTTCAGGTCGGCAAGCGCAAATTTGCGCGTGTGACTCTGTCGTGATGGCGCTGGCATGATCGGACTGCTGCAGCGGGTCGCGGAAGCCAGCGTCTCGGTCGATGGCGAGCGTGTCGGGCAGATCGGCAAAGGATTGCTGGTCCTGCTGTGCGCAGAGCGTGGTGACACCCGTCGCGAGGCCGATGCGCTGCTTGCCAAGCTGCTCAGCTACCGCGTTTTCCCGGACGCTGACGGCAAGATGAACCTCAACCTCGCGCAAGCCGGCGGCGGTCTGCTGCTGGTGCCGCAGTTCACGCTGGCCGCGGATACCCGCTCCGGCACACGCCCGTCGTTTACGCCGGCCGCGCCGCCGCAACAGGCGCGTGAGCTATTTGACTACTCGGTTGAGCGCGCACGGGCCAGCCATGCCCAGGTCGAGACGGGCCGCTTCGGCGCCGATATGAAGGTGGCGCTGGTCAACGATGGTCCGGTAACCTTCTGGTTGCAGGTATCTCCAACAGCCTGAACGACGGTCTGGAATCCGCGTGTCCGGACCTCGCCAGGCATTTCCAATGCTTTTCCAGCTTTGCCAACCGTTTCTGAGCCATTTGCCGAGGAGCAGACCATGAAACTCTGGAGTCATTCGTTCGCCAACGATACCCCGATACCGGGCGAGTTTGCGTTTGCCGTGACGGACCCCGCCAGCCATATCGCGCTGTCATCCAATCGCAATCCGCATTTCGCGTGGAGCGATCTTCCCGCCGGCACGCAGTCGCTGGCGCTGATCTGCCATGATCCGGATGTGCCGTCGGTCGGCGATGACGTGAACCAGGCGGGCCGCAAGATTGCTGCCGCACTGCCACGGGTGAATTTCTATCACTGGGTGCTGGTCGATCTGCTGCCAGGCACGCATGAAATCCAGGCGGGCGAATACAGCCATCAGGTCACGGCCGGCGGCAAGCCGGGGCCGGACCTGCCCAACGGCGCGCGGCAAGGTGTCAATGATTACACCGCCTGGTTTGCCGGCGATGAAACCATGGCCGGCAATTATTTCGGTTACGACGGTCCCTGCCCGCCATGGAATGACGAGCGCATTCACCGTTACACCTTCACGCTGTACGCGCTCGATCTGCCCAAGCTGCCGGTGCAGGGCCATTTCACCGGACCGGACGCTTTGCAGGCGATGGTCGGGCACATACTCGGCCAGGCTAGCCTGACTGGTTTTTACTCACTGAATCAGGATATCGCGCACAAGCTTGGCGTCGATTCGGGGCGCTGATGGAGCTCTTGCTGATTCGCCATGGCGAGACTGCCTGGAACCGTGTGCGCCGTATGCAGGGGCACATCGATATCCCGCTGAATGACGAGGGCCAGCGACAGGCGCGCGCGCTTGGCGTGGCGCTGTCGGTCGAGCGGCCGGTCGCGATCTATTCGAGCGACCTGCAGCGTGCGCGCGCGACCGCGCAGCCGGTTGCGGATGCGCACGGCATGACGGTCGTGTATGACGCGGCGCTGCGCGAGCGCTGCTACGGCGGCTTCGAGGGCATGATGTACGAAGAACTCGCTGAGCGTTTTCCCGAAGCCTTCGCGCAGTGGCGCGCGCGCGATCTGCATGCGCGTTTCCCGGCCGGCGAGCGGGAGGCGGAGACCCTGATGGAATTCCATCAGCGTTCGGTGGAGGCGGTGACGGCGCTGGTGCGCCGCCATCAACATGCCGAGGAGGGCAAGCTGGTGATCGTCACTCACGGTGGCGTGCTCGACTGCCTGTATCGCGAGGCGACCGGTCTGACCGTTGATGCGCCGCGCAATTTCGGCATCGTGAATGCCGCGATCAACCGGCTGCGCTGGGACGGCCAGCGCTTCCGCCTGCTGCAATGGGCCGATGCCGCGCATCTCGAGGCGGCCGGTCTCGACGAAATCGACCGCTCCCATCCGGCTGCCTGAAATTTCGGCAAGCTTCTTTGCTGGTCTGATGAAAATTTAGGCAGGGATGCGTTTACAATACGCACCCTTTCCTGATCAAATCGCCCATGCAGCTCGGCCCCTATCAACTTCGCAACAATGTGTTCGTCGCGCCGATGGCGGGTGTGACGGACCGGCCTTTTCGGCAGTTGTGCAAGGAACTCGGCGCGGGCTACGCCGTGTCCGAGATGGCGGCGTCGAATCCGCGCGTCTGGGCCAGCGAGAAAACCGCGCGCCGCATCAACCATGACGGTGAAATGGAACCGAAGGCGGTGCAAATCGCTGGCGCCGATCCGCAATTGCTGGCCGAAGCCGCTCGCTTCAATGTCGACCGTGGCGCGCAGATCATCGATATCAACATGGGCTGCCCGGTCAAGAAAGTTTGCAACAACTGGTGCGGCTCGGCGCTGCTGCGCGATGAGCCGCTGGTAGCGTCGTTGCTGCAGGCAGTGGTGGCTGCGGTCGATGTGCCTGTGACGCTGAAATTTCGCACGGGCTGGGACCGGCAGAACAAAAATGCACTGACCATCGCGCGCATTGCCGAGGACAGCGGCATTGCGATGCTGACCCTGCATGGCCGCACCCGTGCCGACGGCTATAGTGGCCAGGCAGAATACGACACCATCGCGGCAGTGAAGGCTGCCGTCAAACTGCCGGTGGTGGCGAATGGCGATATCGACAGCCCGCACAAAGCGCGCGCCGTGCTCGATCAGACCGGCGCGGATGCCGTGATGATCGGGCGCGCCGCGCAAGGCCGTCCATGGATCTTCCGCGAAATCGACCATTTTCTGCGCACCGGTCATCTGCTGCCTGCGCCGCGCGTCGATGAAGTGCGACAGCTGATGGCGCAGCATTTGCAGGCGCACTATGCGTTCTACGGGGACTACCTCGGCGTGCGTACCGCGCGCAAGCACATCGGCTGGTACGTGCGTGATCTCGAGGGTGGCGAAGACTTCCGTCAGCAGATGAACCGCATTGAGGATTGCGCATTACAGCTCGCCGCCGTCGACGCCTTTTTCGAATCGCAGCTGGCGTATGGCGAGCGGTTACAATACGCGCCCTTCGCGCAGCCGCTGGCTGCCTAGTCACATTCCTGCAAGACAAACAACATGAGCAAAGACAATATCCAGGACGTCGTGCGCAAAAGCCTCGACAAATATTTTCGTGACCTGGGTGAGCAAGAGCCGAGCAACGTCTACGACATGGTGGTCTTCACCGTCGAGAAGCCGATTCTCGAGGCAGTGATGACGCGCGCCGACGGCAACCAGTCGCATGCGGCCGAAATGCTCGGCATCAATCGCAACACGCTGCGCAAGAAACTGCAGCAGCACGGCCTGCTCTGACCGACATTCCTTTCCTTTCTTTTCCCCTGCCATGATCAAACAAGCCCTGATTTCCGTCTCGGACAAGACCGGCGTGCTCGAATTTGCGCGCGCGCTGGCAGCCATGAACGTCAAACTGCTGTCGACCGGCGGTACCGCGAAACTACTGGCCGATAACGGCCTGCAAGTCACCGAAGTAGCTGATTACACCGGCTTCCCGGAAATGCTCGACGGTCGTGTCAAGACCCTGCATCCGAAGGTACACGGCGGCATTCTCGCGCGCCGCGATTTTCCGGCGCACATGGACGCATTGGCACAGCATGCGATTCCCACCATCGACATGGTGGTCGTGAATCTGTACCCGTTTCAGCAGACCGTCGCGAAGGATCAGTGCTCGCTCGAGGACGCAATCGAGAACATCGACATCGGCGGTCCGGCGATGCTGCGTTCATCCGCGAAGAACCACAAGGATGTGGTGGTGATCTGCGATCCGTCCGACTACGATGGCGTGCTGTCTGAAATGCGTGCGACCGGCGGCGACGTCGGCTACGAGACGCGTTTTGGCCTGGCCAAGAAAGTGTTCGCGCATACCGCGCAATACGACGGCGCAATCACCAACTACTTCAGTTCGCTCGGCGCCGACCGCGAGCATGCGACGCGCTCGGCTTATCCTGACACGCTGAACCTGCACTTCGCGAAGGTGCAGGACATGCGCTATGGCGAAAATCCGCATCAGTCGGCGGCGTTTTACCGCGACATCGCTGCCGTCGATGGCGCGCTCGCGAATTATCGGCAGCTGCAGGGCAAGGAACTGTCATACAACAATATCGCCGACGCGGACGCAGCGTGGGAGTGCGTGAAGACCTTTGATGGCGTCGCCTGCGTGATCATCAAGCATGCGAACCCCTGCGGCGTGGCGGTCGGCGCAGATGCGGCCGAAGCGTATGCGAAAGCTTTCCAGACCGACCCGACTTCGGCGTTTGGCGGCATCATCGCATTCAACTGCGAACTCGACGGCAAGGCGGCTGAAGCGGTGTCGAAGCAGTTCGTCGAGGTGCTGATCGCGCCATCGTTTACTGCAGAAGCGCGAAAGATATTCGAGAGCAAGCAGAACGTGCGCCTGCTCGAGATTCCGCTCGCCCGCGCAGTGAATGCCTATGACATGAAGCGTGTCGGTGGCGGCCTGCTGCTGCAGTCGGCGGACGCGAAAGACGTGCAGGTGACCGAGCTGAAAGTGGTGACGAAGAAGCAGCCGACACCGCAGCAGCTGCAGGACATGATGTTTGCATGGCGCGTCGCCAAGTTCGTGAAATCGAATGCGATCGTCTTCTGCGGCAATGGGATGACACTAGGCGTCGGCGCAGGCCAGATGAGCCGTGTCGATTCGGCGCGCATTGCGTCGATCAAGGCGCAAAACGCCGGCCTGCAGCTGACAGGTTCGGCAGTCGCATCCGATGCATTCTTCCCGTTCCGTGATGGCCTGGATGTCGTGGTCGCCGCCGGTGCGACCTGTGTGATCCAGCCGGGCGGCTCGATGCGCGATCAGGAAGTGATCGATGCTGCGGATGAGCAGGGCATCGTGATGGCGCTGACGGGGACCCGGCATTTCAGGCATTGATGTTTGTCGCGCGCTGAAATGCGTTTCTTGGTGCGCGACGATGGGTCCCAGCGTGCGCTGGGACGACGGATTGTTGGTGAATCGGCTGTCGCGTGCTGAGATGAGGTTGTTGCTGCGCGACGATGGGTCACGGCTTGTGCCGGGACGACGGGTGCTTGGATGATTCGGTAAGTCGTCGAGGACACTCACTCAGGAAGCGGCGGCAATCTGGCGATGTCCTTTAACTCGTCGTCCCAGCGCAGGCTGGGACCCATGCTCGCCCATCCCGATGGCCTATGTCTATATCCTCGCCAGTCAGCCGTACGGCACGCTCTACATCGGTGTCACCCGCGATCTGATCAGACGCGTCTTCGAACACAAATCCGGTGTCGTTCCCGGCTTCACGCGGAGATAGGACGTGAAGCGGCTGGTATGGTACGACCGCACCGATTCAATCATCGCGGCCATCCAGCGCGAAAAACAGATGAAAGCCTGGCGACGCGACTGGAAGATCGAACTCATCGAGCAATCCAATCCCTACTGGCACGACCTCTACCCCTCGCTGCTGTCATAATGCGCGCATGAAAATCCTCGGCATCGACCCCGGCCTGCGTGTGACAGGTTTTGGCGTGATCCACAAGGAGGGCGCGCACCTGCGCTACATCGCGTCCGGCACCATTCGCATTCCCGATGGCGACCTGCCATCGCGGCTGAAAGTCATTCTCGACGGCGTCGGCGAGATCGCGCGTACCTACCAGCCGGACTGCTCGGCGATCGAGATCGTCTTTTCCAACGTGAACCCGCAATCGACTTTGCTGCTCGGTCAGGCGCGCGGCGCCGCTATCTGCGGGCTGGTCAGCGCGAACCTGCCGGTGGCCGAGTACACCGCGCTACAGATGAAAAAAGCCGTCGCCGGCCACGGCAAGGCGCAGAAGGCGCAGGTCCAGGAGATGGTGCAGCGTTTGCTCAAGCTTGAAGGCCTGCCCGGTACCGATGCGGCCGATGCGCTCGGCGTGGCGATTTGCCATGCACATGCCGGTGCCGCCCGATCCATGCTCGGGGGCATTGCGCCGGAGCTGGCGCGCAAGGGTTTGCGCGTGCGCGGCGGCCGGCTGATCGGCTGAAGCCGTTTGTGTATTGCGGCCGCTGCCGGCGCACTGGGGTGCGCTATCATCCCGCCATCTTTTTTCCTGAGGTGTATTCATGATCGGTCGCTTGTCCGGCCTCCTGTTCGACAAGAACCCGGCGCAGCTGCTGGTCGACTGCAACGGCGTCGGCTATGAAGTCAGCGTGCCAATGAGCACCTTCTACAACCTGCCGTCGACCGGCGAGCGCGTCACGTTGCTCACCCACATGGTGGTGCGCGAAGATGCACAACTGCTGTACGGCTTCGGTACCTCGCAGGAACGCGAGTTGTTTCGCGAGCTGATTAAGATCAGTGGCATCGGCGCGCGCACGGCGCTGGCCATCCTGTCGGGCATGTCGGTGAAAGACCTGGCGCAGGCGGTCACGCTGCAGGACGCCGGGCGACTGACCAAGATCCCCGGCATCGGCAAGAAGACTGCCGAACGGCTGCTGCTTGAACTCAAGGGCAAGCTCGGGGCCGACATTGGCGCGGCACCCGGTGCGGCCATTGATGAGAGCAGCAACGACATCCTCAGTGCATTGCTGGCGCTCGGCTATTCGGAAAAGGAAGCGCTGCTGGCCATCAAGCAGGTGCCGGCCGGCAGCTCGGTGTCCGATGGTATTCGCCATGCGCTGAAGGCCTTGTCGAAGGGCTGACACGCCAGCCTGAAGCTACAATGCATCGATGAGCATACAGACCGACGATTTCAGCGAACGCCGCATCATTGATGCCGCCCCGGTATCGCCCAACGAAGAGGCGATAGAACGCGCGCTGCGGCCGCACAATCTCGACGAATATATCGGCCAGGAAAAGGCGCGCGGGCAACTGGAAATCTTCATCCAGGCGGCGCGCAAGCGCGGCGAGGCGCTCGACCACACGCTGCTGTTCGGCCCGCCCGGACTCGGCAAGACCACGCTGGCGCACATCATTGCCCGCGAGATGGGCGTGAACCTGCGGCAGACCTCCGGCCCGGTGCTGGAGCGCGCCGGCGATCTTGCGGCCTTGCTGACCAACCTCGAAAAAAACGATGTGCTGTTCATCGACGAAATCCATCGGATGTCGCCGGTGGTCGAGGAGATCCTGTATCCGGCGCTCGAGGACTACCAGATCGACATCATGATCGGCGAAGGCCCGGCCGCGCGTTCGGTTCGGCTGGACCTGCAGCCGTTCACGCTCGTTGGCGCGACCACGCGCGCCGGCATGCTGACCAATCCGCTGCGCGACCGCTTCGGCATCGTGGCGCGGCTTGAGTTCTACACACCCGAAGAGCTGGCACGTATTGTGACCCGCAGTGCCTCGCTGTTGAATGCGCCCATCGTTGATGACGGCTCACTGGAGATTGCCCGCCGCAGCCGCGGTACGCCGCGTATTGCCAATCGGCTGCTACGCCGGGTACGTGACTATGCGGAAGTGAAGGGTAGCGGCGAGATCACGAAAATCATGGCTGACGCCGCGCTGAAAATGCTGGATGTCGATCCGGTCGGCTTCGACCTGATGGACCGCAAGCTACTGGAGGCCGTGCTGTTCAAGTTCAGCGGTGGACCGGTCGGCCTCGATAATTTGGCGGCAGCGATCGGCGAAGAGCGCGACACCATTGAAGATGTGCTTGAACCCTACCTGATTCAGCAGGGCTACCTGCAACGCACGCCGCGCGGACGCATCGCTACGCCGGCGGCCTACCAGCACTTTGGCGTCACCGCGCCCCGCACGAGTCCAAACGGAGATTTGTGGGATCAGGGCTGAAGGTCATCGGGCGCGGCCTTGCCGATGAAGGATACAGTCTGCCGCCCGATCGAATTCCCGTATTTACTCCTGCATTTACTTCCGCATTAATTCCTGCATTAATTCCGCCACCTGCTTCGTTGCCGGTGCACAGAAAAGCAACAGTCCGTAGTACAGCAGGCAGACAATATTGATCGTCCCTCCGGATTGCCCGCGTTACTGAATCCTTGAGTTACAAAACGATTCCGGCATGTTGGCCGGGATACAGTTCAAGGAGCGCCAATGAAAAGCGAGGGAGCAGGCAGTTTCAGTTCGGTTCAGAACATCCTCCCGGCCGCACTCGAGGCCGTGGCCGGAGCGGCAGAAACGACTGACCCGAATACCGTTGCCGCAACTACGGTCCCGCGGATGGTCCAGTCGGAAAATATTGCGATAGCGAGCTGCGAGGGATTCGTCCCTCCACTCAACTTCCAGGAACTGCCACCGGACACCTTGGGAATGGTCTTCCAACTATTAACGACGGATCCGAATTTTTCCAGGGCCCTCACGAGCCTCTCCCGGACCGGCAAAGAGTTCAACCGACTGATCGTAGAATTCGTTAATAGCTACGGTATCAACCCAGAAGTGGCCTCCGTGAAATCGGCACAACGCGAGGTTTGGAAAGCGCAGTCCGGATTTATTAAGGAAAATATCGAGAAAGTACGGACAGATTTTGAGCGCAGCCAGCAAATTCTTTCCGGGATGGCTGCCGCAGGATCTAATTCGTCCAGCGCTGTCAGTATGACGGACAGTGCCCGCCTAAATGAACTGGACGGTGTCGAATTCAGGTTGCAGGATCGTCAGATCGATCCGGCAGCGATAGCCGGACTGCTGTCAAAACTCGAAGGCAAGGTCATCAAGCTGGATGCGAAAGGCATTGGCCGTGATCGCTTTCTGAACGAGGTCCTGCCGGCACTGAAGGCGGTGAATCCGGGTTGCCAGATTGTTCTGGATGCATCGGAAAATCAGCTGGGTGTAGACGACCTGAAGGTGCTGCTTGATTATATGTCGACCAATCCGCGTATCTACCGGCTTGATCTGAGCGGCAATTCTCTGTGTCGTGGCAGCGATTTTTCCCCCGAGATGCTGCAATTATTCGAGTTTGCCGGACCGTTGACGCACTTGTCTTTGTCCGGCACCGGCTTGAATGATGCGACTGCAGCCGGGCTGAACAAAGCGATTGCCGGAGCCCCATTGCTCGCCCGGCTCGATTTAAGTGACAACTCATTGACCGAAGAGGGCGCGATTGCGGTGATGACGGCGATCGCTCCTGGGAGCGAGACGGGACAGCCGGCAATCACGACGATCAGGCAGGTACGATTGGCTGATAACGCTTATGAGCAAAGCCCCCGGCTTCAGAACGCGTGCCGACAAGCTAGCCTGCATTTGTATATCGCCGGCAAAACCGATCCGGAAATCAGCAAGCATGGTTACAAAGATCTGTCGCCGCTCTATATGTTCTTTCAGGACGCCGTATTCGATCTCGGAAAATCTTCGGCAAAGGGCGCCAGGGTCGATGGAAGATCGCTTTTTATCCGGGGCTGCCATTACGAGCTGGACGAGGCGGACGCGCTCTGATGAAGCCGGTGCGCCATGCCAGCTTCAATTGGAAAAAACAGGCGGGCTATTTCGTCAGTATCTTGCGTATTCGTGATTGGCTCGAATAGCGTCGGCAGGTCAGGGAGTTTCTGCAGCAGGTTAACGCTACATCCTGCTTGCTGCGTGGTGCCATACCGGCAGTGATACTTTTTTCAGTGCAGTACATCTGACACGTTTGACCCTGAGGAAGCGGAGCCGATGTATGAGCTACCTCAGCCAAAAATCGTATGTGCCCCCCTCGTATGGTCCATTTTGATCGGGTTTTTACAAGGACGGACATCGTGGCTTCTACTCTTCACGCATCCATCGTTGCGTGCGCCCCAGCAGCGCCACGCCGATAAAGCCACGCACATGCAGCGCGCGGCCCTTATCTTCCAGCCACATCTTGCACCGGTAGGTCTTGCCGTTCTGCGGATCGAGGATTTCGCCGCCTGACCACTGATCTTTGTCTTTTTTCAACCCGGTCAATATGGTCATGCCGATCACGGGCTTGTTTTTTTTGTCGCCCGGGCATTTCTCGCAATTCGGATTCGGCTCTTCGCCGGGTTCACGGAACAGTTTTTCTATCGTGCCGCGCAATTCGCCGTTGATTTCGACGATGCGTACCAGTGATCTTTCCTTGCCGCTGCTGTCGTCGATGGTGCGCCAGAGGCCCACCGGTGAGTCGCCCGCGAACGCTGCCAGAGAGAGGCAGCTCAACAGCAGGCCGGTGATGAGTTGCGTGATCTTCATGCGTATTCCTTTTCACAGGTGTCATGCCCGACGGCCAGGCGAGGAGCAAGCAAGGACCGTGATACGACGATGGGTCCCGGCCTGCGCCGGGACGACGAATCAAGGGCCGCTAGCCTTACAACGTCGTACCGGCGTAAGCCGGAACCCATCATCTCCCGGCGCCGAGCAGCCCATGTCCCGCTGAATGCCTTGTGCTGCCCGCATGTCCGCCCCGGCGAATTACTTCAGCTTTGCCAGCTGCTCACGCAGCTTTTCCAGGGTCGCCGAGAAGGTCGCGAGTCGCTCCTTCTCTTGCGCCACCACGGCCGCGGGAGCGCGCGCGACGAAGCTTTCGTTCGACAGCTTGGTATCGGCTTTGGCGATTTCACCTTCCAGACGCGTCGTTTCTTTGGTCAGGCGCTCGCGCTCGGCAGCCACATCGATCTCGACCTTCAGCATCAGACGCGTCGACCCCGACACCGACACCGGTGCCGGCGATTCCGGCAGCTGCGCGACCACCTGCACCTCCGACAGTTTCGCCAAAGCCTGCAGATAAGACGCAAAGCCCGTCAGCCGCGCATGATCGGCGCCCTCGATAATCAGCGGTACTTTCTGTGCCGGTGACAACTGCATCTCGCCGCGCAGGTTTCGGCAGGCATCGGTGAGCGACTTCAGCTCATCCATCCAGCCTTCGGCTTTCTCGTCGAGCTTTTTCAGGTTCGGCTCCGGATAAGCCTGCACCATGATCGAGTCGCCGGCCGGGTTCAGCTGGCGACCCGACAGCGGTGCGACGGTCTGCCACAGCTGCTCGGTGATGAACGGGATGATCGGATGCGCGAGGCGCAGCACGGTCTCCAGCACGCGTAGCAGCGTGCGGCGTGTCGCGCGCTGCTGTCCTTCGCTGCCGTTCTGGATCTGTACTTTGGCGACTTCCAGGTACCAGTCGCAGTACTCGTCCCAGATGAACTTGTAGATGGCCGACGCGATATTGTCGAAGCGGTACTCGGCAAAGCCTTTCTCGACCTCGGCTTCGGTACGCTGCAGCAGCGACACGATCCAGCGGTCCGCTTGCGAGAAGTCCAGATAGCTACCAGTCGCGCAGGCCTCGGCGCCGTGCTCTTCGAGTCCGCAATCCTTGCCTTCGGTGTTCATCAGCACGAAGCGCGTGGCATTCCACAGCTTGTTACAGAAGTTGCGGTAGCCTTCGCAGCGGCTCAGGTCGAAGTTGATGTTGCGACCCAGCGAAGCATAGCTGGCCATCGTGAAGCGCAGCGCGTCGGTGCCATAGGCAGCGATGCCGTCGGAGAATTCCTTGCGCGTGGCCTTTTCGATGCTGGCCGCCTGCTTCGGGTTCATCAGGCCGGCGGTGCGCTTGGCCACCAGCTGGTCGACGGCGATGCCATCAATCAGGTCGATCGGGTCCAGCGTATTCCCCTTGGATTTCGACATCTTCTGGCCCTGCGCATCGCGCACCAGGCCGTGCACATAGACGGTCCTGAACGGTACCTGGCCGGTAAAGTGGCAGGTCATCATCACCATCCGCGCGACCCAGAAGAAGATGATGTCGAAGCCGGTCACCAGTACCGACGACGGAAGGAACAGCTGGTAGTCCGGGGTCTGCTCGGGCCAGCCCAGCGACGAGAACGGCACCAGCGCCGACGAGAACCAGGTGTCGAGCACGTCGGCTTCGCGGGTCAGCTGGCCGCTGTAGCCGGCCTTGGCGGCCTGCGCATACGCATCCGCCTCGTTGCGGGCGACATAGAAATTGCCGGCCTCGTCATACCATGCCGGAATCTGGTGACCCCACCACAGCTGGCGCGAAATGCACCAGTCCTGGATGTTGTTCAGCCATTGGTTATACGTGGTGGTCCAGTTCTCCGGAACGAATTTGATCTCGCCATCGTTGACCTTTTGCAGCGCGACTTCGGCGATCGACTTGCCGGGGAAATGCGTGCCTTCGGGCGCAGGCTTGCTCATCGCGACGAACCACTGGTCGGTCAGCATGGGCTCGATCACGACGCCTGTACGGTCGCCGCGCGGCACCATCAGCTTGTGCGGCTTGACCGATTCCAGCAGGCCCTGCGCATCCAGGTCGGCGACGATCTGCTTGCGCGCTTCGAAGCGATCCATGCCGCGATATTTTTCGGGCGCGTTGTCGTTGATCTTGGCGTCCAGCGTGAAGATGGAAATCTGCGGCATGTCGTGGCGCTGGCCGACCGCATAGTCATTGAAGTCATGTGCCGGCGTGATCTTCACGCAGCCGGTACCGAATTCCTTGTCGACATAGCTGTCGGCGATGACGGGGATTTCGCGATCCGTCAGCGGCAGCTTCAGCATTTTTCCAACCAGGTGCGTGTAACGCTCGTCAGTCGGATCGACTGCCACGGCGACGTCGCCCAGCAGGGTCTCCGGACGCGTGGTGGCGACCGTCAGCTGACCGGAGCCATCCGTCAGCGGATAGCGGATATGCCACATGCTGCCGTCTTCCTCTTCCGAAACCACTTCGAGATCGGATACCGCGGTACCCAGCACCGGGTCCCAGTTCACCAGCCGCTTGCCGCGATAGATCAGGCCTTGTTCATGCAGGCGGACGAACACTTCGGTGACGGCCTTGGACATCTTTTCGTCCATCGTGAAGTATTCGCGGCTCCAGTCGGTCGATGCACCCATGCGGCGCATCTGGCCCGTGATGGTCGAGCCCGAATGCTCTTTCCACTGCCAGACTTTCTCGAGGAATTTTTCGCGGCCGAGGTCGTGGCGCGAGATCTTCTGCGCGTCGAGCTGGCGCTCAACCACGATCTGCGTCGCAATGCCCGCATGGTCGGTACCGGGGATCCACGCGGTGTTATGCCCGCGCATCCGGTAGTAGCGGGTCAGGCCATCCATGATGGTCTGGTTAAATGCATGGCCCATGTGCAGCGTGCCCGTCACGTTCGGCGGCGGCAGCTGGATGCTGAACGAGGGCTTGCCTTCGTCCAGCGTCGCCTTGAAGTAGCCACGCTGCTCCCATTCGGCGCGCCAATGTTGTTCGATGTCTGCGGGTTCGAAGGCCTTGGCCAGTTCCATGATTTTCCAGAGATTTTGGTGAATTTGCGAAGCCTCGCATTATAAGCGGTGCGCTCGCTGGTCATGCAGTTCAAGGCGCTCCGAGCAACCCGTCAAATCTGATGGAAATACTCAGGATGTTCAGTCGCTCCAGGCAGAACCGGGGGCGGACTTTGTTCCCCAGCAGCCAGCCCACAACGTCCATAGGAGTGGTTCATGAAGCCGGCCGGCATGCCTTTATCCTCCGCTGACATTCCAGGCAGTGGCAGCCTGCCTGTCCCGACAGAGAAGGCGACCATCGTTTCTGAAACTCCGGACTGCCGGGATGGGAGTAGTTCGGCGTCGGCTGCCAGCAACTCGCAGCCACCATCTCAGCCCGTGATGAAGACAAGGCCTGGGAACACATTGGCCTCCTGGACCGAAATGATGCCGCAGGAAATTCGCTTGCTTACCTTGAGCGCTCTGGGGAGGCAGAGGGATGCAGAACTTCTTGAGCGAGATTTGGCGAGTTACGCGTGTGTCTCAAAGGCTGCACAGGAGGATGTGCGAGATTTTCACAAGATTTTTCGCGATCCCCGAGTATCTTTGCTGGCCAGCCGCCATCTCGTTTGTAATTCCTGGGGGCTTGCCAGGACGAGATCGCTTTTCTTCAGATCGGACTGCTTCAAAACGGTGCTCAAGACAGCCGCAGCGATTTACAGCGCCGTCACCGTCGATGGTCGCCTGGGGTGCGAAGAGAATCGCTCGTTCGCTGATGTGGCCAATACGGCATTGGAGGCATTGTTGCAGACTGAAATCACTCACATACACCTCCGGCTAGGTCATCCGGATATCGATTTCGACGGATCCAACCATGCAGCGGATCACAATGATGCGCTGGTGCTCATTACCACGCTGATCAACGGATCACTCCAACGTCTTCGGCAAGGGAAACCAGCACCTTCCGCATTTCTGCAGATACAAGGACTGACACCCAATCAGCTTGCGGAGCGTCTTGCAGAATCGCCCATCACTCTCGACATCACAGGCTTGTCCTTGTGTAGCGATCGCAGGCATGTCGATGGTGATCTGAACAATCACTCTTCACCGGTTTGGGAGCCGTTCGGATTGAAAAGACAACCCTGTCAAAGGTATGCGCTGCTGAGAGAATCCTGGGATGTCCTGTTCTTGCAGCTGAAAAAGATCAAATATTTAGATCTCACCGGGTGGGGCGGTGCTTCGCTATCCGATTCGCTGACCGATTTCATTGCAAAAGGGGCGCGCCTCGAAGCGCTTCATTTATCGAATTGTCAACTCGAGAGCTCGGATTTCCGTAGGCTGATCCGTACGATTCAAAAACGGGCTTGCCTGAAAGTGTTTGCCATCGACAAAATAAAGCCAGCCCTGACGCCGGGTGCGCAGCGCTCGCTCCTTCAATTGCTCGATGCGTTGCCAGAAATCAGAGTCATCATGGGAGTCGACCAGCCGCTGGCGGTTCGCTAGCGGTTCGCAAGGTACGGGGACGAAGGTCGGGTCGTTTACGAGGATTGTTCGCAAACCATGCGCGACCTTCCGGAAATTTATAGCGGAGTTGATCTGTTTAAGCCTGCCACCTAAACGGCTATAATGCCGGCTTGCCGATCGCGCCAACGGTGCGACAGGCGAACCGCTAGGGGTCCCGGTGAATGTGCCGGGTGAGAAATACCCTTGACCTGATCTGGATAATGCCAGCGTAGGGAAGCGATGTCCGGGCACCTCTTCTCTTTCCCGTTCGCTTCCTGTGCTGTTTTGAGCAAAGGAAGCCCATGAACGCCAATCCGCAGTTCCTCGCCGCCACCGCCGCGGTAGACGAAGCCGCTATCCAGCCGCTGCCGAACTCGCGCAAGATCTATGTGCAGGGCTCGCGTCCCGACATTCAGGTGCCGATGCGTGAAGTCAGCCAGGCCGATACGCCGGCCTCGTTCGGCGCTGAAAAGAACCCGCCGGTCTTCGTGTACGACACCTCAGGTCCGTATACCGATCCGAATGTGAAGATCGATATCCGTTCCGGCCTTGCGCCGCTGCGCGCGAACTGGATCGCTGAGCGCAATGACACGGAAGAGCTGGCTGGTCCGAGCTCGGCTTATGGCATCGAGCGCCTGAGCGACCCGAAGCTCGCCGAGCTGCGCTTCAACCTGCACCGCAAGCCGCGCCGCGCGCAGGCGGGCAAGAACGTGACGCAGATGCATTACGCACGCCAGGGCATCATCACGCCGGAGATGGAATACATCGCCATTCGTGAGAACCTGCGCCGGCAGGAATACATCGCCAGCCTGAAAGCGTCTGGTCCGACCGGCGCAAAGCTGGCCGAGCTGATGGGGCGGCAGCATCCGGGGCAGGCATTCGGTGCGTCGATTCCTGCCGAGATCACTCCGGAATTCGTGCGCGACGAAATCGCGCGCGGCCGCGCGATCATCCCGGCCAACATCAATCATCCGGAATCCGAGCCGATGATCATCGGCCGCAATTTCCTCGTGAAGATCAATGCCAACATCGGCAACTCGGCAGTGACTTCGTCGATCGGTGAAGAAGTCGAGAAGATGACCTGGGCGATCCGCTGGGGCGGCGACACGGTGATGGACCTGTCGACTGGCAAGCATATTCACGAAACACGCGAATGGATCATCCGCAATTCGCCGGTGCCGATCGGCACGGTGCCGATCTATCAGGCACTCGAGAAAGTGAACGGCAAGGCCGAGGACCTGACCTGGGAAATCTTCCGTGACACCCTGATCGAGCAGGCCGAGCAGGGCGTCGACTACTTCACGATTCATGCGGGCGTACTGCTGCGCTACGTGCCGCTGACCGCGAAGCGCATGACCGGTATCGTGTCGCGCGGCGGCTCGATCATGGCCAAGTGGTGCCTCGCGCATCACAAGGAGTCTTTCCTGTACGAGCACTTCGAAGACATCTGCGAGATCATGAAGGCCTATGACGTGTCGTTCTCGCTCGGCGACGGCCTGCGTCCCGGCTCGATCTATGACGCGAATGACGAAGCGCAGCTGGGCGAACTGAAGACGCTGGGCGAGCTGACCCAGATCGCCTGGAAGCATGATGTGCAAGTAATGATCGAAGGCCCCGGCCATGTGCCGATGCA